>MDTD01147711.1_pt1 | contig 10256 bp, 5 predicted proteins | sample 811221 | NCBI WGS metagenome assembly MDTD01 (sample SAMN05326646, study PRJNA326480) | marine metagenome | isolation source: seawater | place: Pacific Ocean: South West | collected 2011
TATCAGGCGAAGGATTTATTTAGACAGTTTAATATAGCAACTTCTGAAGGAAGAGTTTTTGAAGATGAAAATGCAGCTGAAGAATATGCAAAATCATTAAACTTAGACGAATTTGTTGTAAAAGCCCAAATTCATGCTGGGGGAAGAGGAAAGGCTGGTGGAGTAAAACTAGTAAGTAAAACTAATAGTATTTCAGAAATAAAAAAAATGTTTGGGAAAACACTAGTTACTCATCAAACTGGCCCTAAAGGCAAAGTAGTAAATAGAGTTTATATTCAAGAAGCATATGATATTGAAAAAGAGTTTTATATTTCGTGTTTAATTGATAGAGATACAGCAAAAATTATTTTTATAAGCAGTACAGAAGGTGGAATGGATATTGAGTCAGTCTCAAAAAAAAATCCAGAAAAAATTGTAAAAAATAGAATTGATTTAAAAAAAAATATTGAAGAAAATGATATCGAAAATATTTTAAGAATATTTAAATTAAATTCTAGCCAGTATCAAGATGGAAGAAATTTAGTAGTTTCACTTTATAATATAATGGTTAAAAAGGACGCTTCATTAATAGAAATAAATCCTCTTGTGATAACAAATCATAAAAAACTCATTTGTTTAGATGCAAAAATGAATTTTGATGATAATGCTCTATATAGGCAACCTGATATTTTAAAATTAAGAGATTTAAAAGAGGAAGAACCAATTGAGATTGAAGCAAGTAAAAATAATTTAGCTTATATAAAATTAGATGGCTCAATAGGCTGCATGGTAAATGGTGCAGGTTTAGCAATGGCTACAATGGACATAATCAAGTTGTACGGTCATGAACCTGCAAACTTTTTAGATGTAGGGGGTGGAGCATCTAAAGAACAAGTCGAAGCTGCTTTCAAATTAATTTTAACAGATAAAAAGGTCAAAGGAATTTTAATTAATATTTTTGGAGGAATAATGCGTTGTGATATTCTTGCTCAAGGAGTTGTAGAGGCAGCAAAAGTAAAAAACATAAAAATACCAATTGTAGTAAGGCTTGCTGGTACAAATTTTGAAAAAGGTAAAGAAATTCTCGATAAATCTGGTTTAAAAATATTATCAGCTGATGATTTAAATGATGCTGCAAAAAAAATAGTGAAAGCTATAAAATAAAATGTCAGTTCTAGTAAATAAAAATACAAAAGTTATATGTCAAGGATTTACTGGTACCCATGGAACTTTTCACTCAGAGCAAGCAATACAATATGGTACCAAATTGGTAGGAGGAGTAACCCCAAAAAAAGGAGGACAAAATCATCTCGGACTTCCAGTTTTTAATACAGTATTAGAGGCAAAAGAAAAAACGGGTGCTAATGCTTCAATGATTTATGTTCCTCCAAAATTTGCTGCAAATGCAATTATCGAAGCTATTGATGCAAAGATAGATTTAATTGTTTGTATAACAGAAGGAATTCCAGTCATTGATATGGTGAAAGTAAAAAATTTACTTTCAAAAAGTAAAAGTAGATTGATCGGTCCTAACTGTCCTGGAATTATAACCCCAGACGAATGTAAGATTGGGATAATGCCTGGTCAAATTCACAGAAAGGGATCAGTTGGAATTGTATCAAGATCAGGTACGCTTACATATGAAGCGGTTGCTCAAACGTCAAATAATGGTTTAGGACAATCAACATGTATTGGTATTGGGGGTGATCCAATAAATGGAACAAATTTTATTGATTGTCTTGAACTTTTTCTTAAAGACGGTAATACACATTCTATTGTAATAATAGGTGAAATTGGTGGCTCCGCAGAGGAAGAAGCCGCAGAATTTTTAAAAAAATCTAAAATTAAAAAACCTACAGTTGGATTCATAGCTGGTTTAACCGCTCCACCGGGCAGAAGGATGGGACACGCAGGAGCAATTATATCAGGTGGTAAAGGTGGTGCCGAAGATAAGATTGAAACTATGAAGTCTGCTGGAATAACAATATCAAATTCACCTGCTGATATTGGTAAAACACTATATTTAAAATTAAAAAGATAAAATTTATAACTTAAAATTTGATTATTTTATTTTTGTGTTAATATATTAATTAATAAAATGTCTATTAATAAAAATAACAATATTTTTGATAAAACCTCTTTTTTAGGAAATAATAGTTCTGAGTTTGTAGAAAGATTATATGAGGATTATCTAAATAATCCGAATGGTCTTCCAGATCAATGGAGAAATTTTTTTGAAGGATTGAATGACAAAAAAGAAGCGATTTTAAAAAATGTTAATGGACCAAGTTGGTCTCGAAAAAAAAAATTAAGTAAACCTACAATAAATAATTTAAATACTAAGGAAATAAACCAAAAGAATATACAAGAACTAAATGATAATAGTAATATCATAGAAGCAGCAAAAAATTCTGTTAGAGCAAATATGCTAATTAGAGCTTACAGAATTCGTGGTCATTTAATTTCAAATTTAGATCCTTTAGCACTACAAAAACGCGAGGAACATCCTGAGCTAAAACCAGAAACCTATGGATTTATAAACAAAGATAGAAATAAAAAAATATTTTTAGATGGTGTTCTTGGGATTCAAGATGCAACTTTAAATGAAATTTTAACAGTTATTAAAAATAAATATTGTAAAAATATTGGTTTTGAATTCATGCATATGTCAGATCCTAATGAGAGACAATGGATCAGAGATAGAATTGAACAAAAAGAAAAAGGAGTAAAATTTACTGAGAATGGAAAAAAAGCAATACTTAATAAATTAGTAGAAGCAGAAGGTTTCGAAAAATTTTTACATGTTAAATTTGTTGGAACTAAAAGGTTTGGTCTAGATGGAGGAGAGTCATTAATTCCTGCATTAGAGCAAATAATAAAGAGAGGAGGTCATTTAGGAGTAAAAGAAGTGAAAATTGGAATGCCTCATAGAGGAAGACTGAATGTTCTAGGTAACATGATGCAAAAGCCGTTTAAAGCAATCTTTAAGGAATTTTTTGGACAAAATATAACCTCAAAAAAAGATTTTGAGGGAGATGTTAAATATCATCTGGGTGCATCAGCAAATAGAGAATTTGATGGTAATTTAGTTCATATCAGTTTAACAGATAATCCTTCTCACTTGGAAGCTGTAAACCCTGTAGTATTAGGCCAGGTTAGAGCAAAACAATTTTTTCATAAAGACAGTAATAGAAAAAAAGTAGTTCCTGTATTAATACATGGAGATGCAGCCTTTGCAGGACAGGGTGTTGTAGCAGAGTGTTTTGCTATGTCGGGATTACCTGGACATAATACAGGAGGTACAATTCATATTATAGTTAATAATCAAATTGGTTTCACAACAGCTCCAAGATTTGCAAGATCTTCCCCTTATCCGTCTGATTTAGCAAAAATGGTTCAGGCACCCATACTTCATGTTAACGGGGATGACCCAGAAGCTGTAGTTCATTGTGCAAAAATAGCTACAGAGTTTAGACAGGAGTTTAATAGAGACGTAGTAATAGATATGGTTTGCTATCGTAGGTTTGGACATAATGAGGGAGACGAACCATCTTTTACCCAACCATTAATGTATAAAAAAATAAGAAGCCATCCTACTACATTGCAAATCTATGGAAATAAATTAATCAAAGAAGGTTTACTTTCAACAGGTGAGTTTGAAAAGAAAAAAAAAGATTTTAAAGATTTTTTAAATAAGGAGTTTGTTAATGCAAAAGAATATAAAGTAAAAATGAAATGGTTTGATGGTGTCTGGTCAAGGTTTAAACCTGAGATAGGTCAAGATAGACGAGGAATTACAGGTGTAGATAAAAAAGAATTAATCTCAATTGGAAAAAAAATTACTCAAGTACCTAAAAATTTTAATGTTCATAGGACATTAATTAAATTTCTTGAGACAAGAGGTAAAATGTTTTTAGGAAATCAACCAATTGACTGGGCAACAGCTGAAACTCTTGCATTTGGAACTCTTTTAAATGAAGGATTTTCAGTAAGGCTTTCTGGACAAGACTCTGGAAGAGGCACCTTTAGTCAAAGACACTCAGTATTAAGAAATCAAGATAATCATGATAGATATGTACCTTTAAACAATATTTCAAAAAATCAAAAAAGATTTGAGGTAATTGACAGTCTTTTATCAGAGTTAGGCGTATTAGGATTTGAATTTGGATACTCCTTATCTGAACCAGAAACATTAGTTCTGTGGGAAGCTCAATTTGGAGATTTTTCAAACGGAGCACAGGTCGTTATTGATCAATTTATAGCATCAGGTGAGTCCAAATGGTCGAGAGCGAGTGGTTTGGTAATGTTACTTCCACACGGATATGAAGGACAAGGACCCGAACACTCCTCAGCACGACTTGAAAGATTTTTGCAACTATGTGCGCAAGATAATTTACAAGTTGTTAATTGCACAACGCCAGCTAATTATTTTCATGCTTTAAGAAGACAGATGCATAGAAACTTCAGAAAACCTTTAGTTGTGATGACACCAAAATCACTTTTAAGAAATAAAAAATGTATATCAAATTTGAATGAATTCACAAAAAAAACAACTTTTCACAGAATTCTGGAGGATCAATCTTATAATAGAGAAAGCAGCTTATTAAAGTTAAAAAAAGATAATAAAATCAAAAAAGTAGTAATGTGTTCAGGAAAAATTTATTTTGATTTGATAGATGCAAGAGAAAAAAATAAGCAAGATCAAATAGTTTTTTTACGAATTGAACAACTATATCCTTTTCCTGTAAAGCACTTGGGCAGAATTTTAAAGAAATATGTAAATGCTGAATTTTATTGGTGTCAAGAAGAGCCAAAAAATATGGGAGCATGGAATACTACTCGTTATTATATTGATAGAACGTTAGAAATTATTCACATGAAAGATAAAAAAGTTAAATATATAGGAAGAAATGCAGCAGCATCGCCAGCAACTGGAAATCTAAAAAAACATCTTGCAGAACAAAAGGAAATATTAGAAAAGGTATTTAGTAGAAAAAATTAAATGTCTGAAAAAATTGTAGTTCCCACTTTAGGAGAGTCTGTTACAGAAGCCACAGTATCCAGGTGGTTAAAAGCAGTTGGTGAAAACGTTGACTCTGATGAACCTTTAGTTGAGTTAGAAACTGATAAAGTTAACATCGAGGTTCCATCACCTTTAAGCGGTACCTTAGAAAAGATTGATGTAAAAGAAGGACAGACAGTAGAAGTGGGTGCATTACTAGGGAGTGTAAGTTCAAGTTCTAAAACTTCTACTAAAGAAAAAAAAACTGATATAAAAAAATATACACCTCCACCCAAACCTCAAGAAGAAGAGCCAGTTCTATTTGAGGAGCCAAAAAAAGAAATAAATAAAAAGGAAATTAAAGATAGCAAAAAAAATGGAATGGAACCATTAGTATTGCAAGACGAGCAAGAAGAAGAACCATTTATTTTAGAAGACGAACATTCAGAAAATGAAGAAATAATCCAAATCAAGAGACAAGCCTCTCCATCTGCAAGGAAAATAGCAGAAGAACAAAAAATTAATTTAGAAAATATAAGAGGTACTGGAAAAAGAGGTACAGTATTAAAGGAAGACTTATTAAATCTAATGGGATCTAAACCTTTACCAAATAGAAGAAAAGAAACTTATGGCGAAGAAGAACGAGTTAGAATGACAAGACTTAGAATGACAATAGCCAAAAGACTTAAAGAGGCACAAAATAATGCTGCAATGCTTACCACTTTTAACGAAGTTGATATGTTTGAAATTATAGAAATGAGAAAGAAATATAAAACGGATTTCCAAAAAAAATATAATACTAAACTTGGTTTTATGTCCTTTTTTGTTAACGCGTGCATTTCCTCACTTAGAAACTATCCTGCAGTTAATGCTGAAATTCAAAACGACGAAATTGTCTACAAAAACTATTACAATATAAGCTTCGCAGTTGGAACTGACAGAGGTTTAGTCGTACCAGTACTTCGTAACGCAGATCAAATGTCATTCGCTGATATTGAAAAGAATATATCAACATTGGGTGAAAAAGCTCGAAGCGGCAAAATAACAATTGAAGATTTACAAGGAGGCACCTTTACTATTACGAATGGTGGTATTTATGGATCAATGTTATCTACACCAATTTTAAATCCACCTCAATCAGGTGTACTAGGAATGCACAATATAATAGAGAGAGCTGTTGTCAGAGATGGAAATATTGTAGTCAGACCAATGATGTATTTAGCTTTATCTTATGATCATAGAATTATCGATGGTAAAGAAGCTGTTTCTTTTCTTAAAAATGTAAAGGATTTTTTAGAAGAACCCAAAAGACTTTTTTTAAACGTTTAAAATGAGTGAAAATTTTGATCTATTAGTTATTGGTGGAGGACCAGGAGGGTACGTTTGTGCAATAAGAGCTGCACAGCTTGGTTTAAAAACAGCTTGTGTAGAGTCCAGAGGCACACTTGGGGGAACTTGTTTAAATATAGGCTGTATTCCCTCAAAAAGCTTACTAAATTCTTCTGAACTCTATCATAAGGCAAAAACCAATTTTAGTAATATCGGTATTGAAACAGGAGACGTGAAGTTAAATTTGAACAAACTTATGATGAATAAGAATAAATCTGTTCAAGTTTTAACAAAAGGTGTTGAATTTTTATTCAAAAAAAATAAGGTCACTTACATTAAAGGAAAAGCAGTTTTATCATCAAAAAATAATGTAATGGTTTACGATGGTGGAAAAAAAACATCTTATAGTTCAAAAAATATTGTTATCGCAACCGGATCATCCGTATCTTCTTTACCTGGCATAAATATTGATGAAAAAGATGTGATTTCATCAACGGGTGCCCTATCTCTAAATAAAGTACCAAAAAAATTAATTGTTATTGGAGGAGGATATATTGGTCTTGAAATGGGTTCTGTATGGTCCAGGCTTGGTGCAGAAGTTACAGTTGTTGAGTTTTTGGACCATATTACGCCAGGTATGGATAAGGAAATTTCTAAAGAATTTCAAAAGATATTAATCAAACAAGGAATAAAGTTTAAGTTGGGCCACAAAGTGACTTCAATAGAAAAATCAAAAGAATTTATTCAAGTTGAATGTTTAAATAATAAGACAGGTACAAAAGAAAAAATAAACTGTGAAAAAGTTCTGGTTTCTGTAGGACGAAAACCATATACAGAGGGTTTAAATTTATCAAAAATTGGAGTTAAAAAAGACAAAAGAGGAGGAATAGAAGTTAATAAGAAATTTCAAACATCTATACAAAATATTTATGCAATTGGTGATGTAATAAAAGGCCCAATGCTTGCTCATAAAGCAGAAGAGGAAGGAATAGCAGTCGCCGAAATATTAGCTGGCCAAGCGGGACATGTTAACTATGATGTTATTCCAGGTGTAATCTATACTTCTCCAGAGGTTGCTTATGTTGGAAAAACAGAAGAAAAGCTTAAAGAGGATAAAGTTTCATACAAAGTAGGAAAATTTCCATTTCTAGCTAATTCGAGGGCAAAAGTTAACAATGAAGCTGAAGGATTTGTAAAAATTTTAGCAGATTCAAAAACTGATAAGATATTAGGAGTTCATATAATTGGACCTCACTGTGGCGATATGATTGCTGAGATGGCATTAGCAATGGAATTCGGAGCAAGCGCAGAAGATATTGCAAGAACTTGTCATGCACATCCTACTCACACTGAAGCCATAAAAGAGGCTGCGTTATCAGTTGATAAAAGGCCAATTCATTTTTAAAATTTATTATTTATATATAGTCACATGAAAGTACCTGTTCTAATCCCAAGAATATTTGATCATCCACATACTTATTTAACAGGTAAAATTGCTAATTTAAAACCAGGATCATTAGTTACAGTTCCTTTTGGAAAGGACGAAGAAATAGGTGTTGTTTGGAATAAGCATGAAGAAACTAATAAAAAATTTAAACTTAAAACAGTTATAAATAAAAAGGAATTCTCTTTTAATAAAAAATTACTAGAATTTATAAATTGGTTTTCTACTTATAATCTTGCACCAAAGGGTATGGTTTTAAAAATGTTTTTAGGGGATAAATCATTTTTAAAAAAAGAAGTAAATAAATTACCTTTGTTAGAAGTAAAAAAAAAAATACAATTTAATTTAAGCCTAGATCAAAAAAAATGTTTAAAGGAAATAAACAGCTTTGGTAATAATTTTCAAGTAACTCTTCTTCAAGGTATAACTGGATCAGGAAAAACAATAGTTTATTTTGAAAAAATTAGAGAAAAATTAAGGGAGAATAAACAAGTCCTAGTAATGCTTCCTGAAATATTTTTAACAAATCAATTTAATCAAAGATTTGAAGAATATTTTGGGTTCAAGCCAGCAGTTTGGCATTCTAAAATAAAAAAAAAAGATAGAAAAATAATTTGGCAAAATATTATAAATGGTAATCTGAAGCTTATACTTGGCGCTAGATCATCATTATTTTTACCGTTTAAAGATTTAGGGTTAATAGTTGTAGATGAAGAGCATGATACCTCTTATAAACAAGACGATGGAATTAGATATAATGCTAGAGACATGGCAATTTCTAGAGCGTCAATAGAGAATATTCCCGTAATACTTTCAACATCAATACCATCTTTAGAAACATATAATAACGCAAAAAATGGAAAATATAATTTAACAAAATTAAATAAAAGATATAAAAATTTCTCTCTTCCCAATGCTGAAGTTGTAAACTTAAATTTTGAAAAAAAAAAAAAGAATATTTGGATTGATAGTAAAACATTAACAATAGTAAAAAAATATTTAGAAAAAAAAGAACAAGTTTTATTCTTCCTAAACAGAAGAGGTTTCGCACCTTTCATGATCTGTAAAAATTGTGGATTAAAGTTGGAGTGTCAAAACTGTTCTACTTTTTTAACATTTCATAAATACCTTAACAAGGCAATGTGTCATCACTGCGGTTATAAAACAGGAATAAAATATAAATGTAAAAATTCAAATTTAAATTGTGAATTTCAAATGTATGGACCCGGAATAGAAAAAATTTTTTTTGAATTACAACGAACTTTCCCTGAAAAAAAAATAAAAATTTTATCAAGTGATTTTTTATCTAAAAAAAAAGAAACACAAGGTTTGTTAGAGGATATAGAAAATAATAAAGTTAATATTCTAGTCGGTACACAACTGATTTCAAAAGGTTTTAATTTTCCATATTTAAATTGCATAGTTGTTGTTGATGCAGATTTTTCAGGAATTGGTTTTGATTTAAGATCTACAGAAAAAAATATTCAGCTTTACAATCAGCTTAGCGGAAGAGCAGGAAGGTTTAGTAAAGATTCTATAATAATATATCAAACATTTGATCCCAAAGGCAGGACTTTAAAAAATTTAATTGAAAATAAGCAAGAAAAATTTCTTGAGGAAGAGATGTACTTAAGAAAAGAAAAAAAACTTCCTCCTTTTACAAGATTAATAGCTATTATTGTATCTTCCAAAAATGAGAAAGAAAGTCTATATGAAGCTCAAAAAATTAAAAAGGAGTTACTCCAAATTAAAAATATTGAAATATTAGGTCCGGTAAGCTCACCAATATTTAAAATAAAAAATCAGTTTAGAACCAGACTTTTACTTAGATATAAGAAAAACTTTTTTGTGCAAAAAATTATCAATAAAATCTTAAAAAAAATAAATATTTCAAAAAAAATAAAACTTATAGTTGATGTTGATCCTATAAACTTTAGTTAATTGGCGTTTCTATCACACTTGAACAGAACATTTTCCTATGGTACGAGATCTTAAAAAAATCAATAACACAATAAGTCGATATAAGGAATAAAATTGAGCAAAATTAGAACTTTTTCTTCAGAGATATCTCAAAGATATGCATTAGCATTGTATGAATTATCTGTGGAAACAAATTCCACTGATGAGTTTAAATCTAACATGACAAACTTTATGAAAATTTTAGACTCAAACGACGATTTAAAGAAATTTATAAAAAATCCAACGTATTCGACAGAAAAACAAAAAATTATTTTTGAAAAAATTTTAACAATAATGAATTTCAATAAAACTATAAAAAACTTTTTTTCAATTCTTGCGATAAAAAAGAGAATCTTTTTTTTAGATAAAATTATTGAAGAATTTCTAAATTTAGTCTCTACAAAACGTGGAGAAATAAATGGTAGCTTAATCTCATCAAAAAAAATCGATAATAAAACATTAGTTGAAATTGAAAAAGAAATTTCAGATAATATTAAACGTCCAATAAAATTAAAATCTAAAATAGATGAAAACCTTATAGGA
>MDTD01150511.1_pt1 | contig 10256 bp, 10 predicted proteins | sample 811221 | NCBI WGS metagenome assembly MDTD01 (sample SAMN05326646, study PRJNA326480) | marine metagenome | isolation source: seawater | place: Pacific Ocean: South West | collected 2011
CAGGATCATTTCCCTGCATAGGGCCTGCATGATCTCTTACCAACATCACGTTCTGAGTTTTACTTCTGACATACTCAGTAAAATCTCTAGTTTTCCAGTTGTTGACGTAACCGCCACTAAACTCTACTTGTCTTCTTGAGGGTATTAGACCGACATTTACTCCGGTGTCATTGGTGTATTCTACCACAGCATCAACTATATTTTTTGACATAGGGCCAATAAAAAACTTAGGCATCATAATTGAAAGGAAACCTCTTTCCCGTATATAAAAAGTATTGATGACTAGCTTGCATAATTCCAAGCATTCTTCCGGTAGATGTGGAAGTTGGAGCATTTATTAATATGCTTCCTTCTGGAAGATTTATTTTTTCTACAGGGGTGCAATTAAAAACTATGCTATTCTTTATGCTCGGGATTTCTTGCCAATTTTTTCTAGTTATCTTCTTTGGTATTACGCCCATGTCAGATGCTACCATTGACACTGAACTTGCGTAACCTCCGTTTCCAAGCACGTAAAAAGGTATATTGCTCTCTAAAAGCTCTTCTAGTCTTCCGGATTCGCTTCCAATTTGTCCTGTCACTGCCTTGATGAATTGTGATACAGCCAAATAGTCTGTGTTAAAAGCTGTAAGCTTACCATCTTTATTAATAACAGTATTAGCAGATCCACATTTTTTTGCGATATCAGACACTTCATCAACAAATTTTAAAACCTCGACCTTAAAAGGCATTGACACAGCAAAGCCACTGAAGTTTAGACACCTAGCAGACTCTACACCTTTTTCAATATCTTCAACTCTGAAAGACTTATAAATTGCATCAATTTGGTGATAATCAAATGCAGCATTGAATAAGCTGCAACCTCTGTTGCCTGGGCTTTTAGAGAAGGATCCGAACACCTGGGTGTTTTTATTTATTTTCACCGTAAATTTTTTCCATTAACGATATGCTGTGAAAAAACAGAAGATCGTCGAAGCCGTTTTCATGAAGAGGAGACATATTAAGATAGATTAGAGATGTAATTTTTCTTATTTTTTCAAAGTCAAAACCTAGACCAGTTACCCACTGTTTAAAATAAGATCTTATCTCAAGGTCAGACTGGTCTTGCTTAAATGTGTATCTTACTTCTCTGTCGTTTTTATAAAAGCTGTAGTTTTGCTCTGACTTCATATACGAGTAGTTCATTATTAAGCCACCGTAGAGCTTTGCAAGATCGTAGTAAACATCTCCGTACTCCGACTGTGAACCGAAAGTATCTCTCCAGTCTATTAGCTTAAAGTCATCTTCTTCAGTTACAATAACATTGTCAAACTGTAGGTCTCCGTGGTATATCTTCGTAGCAATTGAAGTATCGCAAATCTCTTTCCAGTTAATTTTTTCCATATACTCAGAAATAGGCCTGCACTTCTCTCCGTTTATTGTGTGGTTTTGAAGATATGCTGCAGGTGATGCCTTCTTATCTAGAAACATCTGCAGGCGCTTTGTTGTCTTGGTCTTATAAAATTCATGACAAAAGCTTTTGATATCTACGTCTTCTTTCTTCCAGAGCATTTCTTCTGCCCACTTAAAAAAATCGCGGTATTTATCCTTTGACTCATAAAGAGTTGTTCCTTCAATCCACTCATAAGTGAAGATCTTATCTCCTTCGTGCAATATTCTCGGTGCTAAACCCTCTAAAGTTTTAGCTCTTTCAACTTTGTCAGCTACGCTTTCCTGAAACATTTTCGCGATCTTATTGTCAACCTTATAAAGAAACTGACCGCTGGATTTAGGGATTCCAAATTTTTCTTTTGTTAGCTTTGAAAGCGCATTTGAATAGTTTTCAATTGTTCCAAGATCATACCAGTCTAAAACGTGGTAACCCATAGCAGGATAACTACTAATATCGTAGAAAGCGCTGACCATTTCTCCAGAATTTCCTATGTTTTTCTCAAGCTGATTCCAAAAAATATCATAGTTTAGTATGGCGCAGAATCCCGTAAAAGCATGATCATACCCTTCTTTGCTCTTGTTCATAAAAGCAGTCAATTTTTCACCTTCTACCTTTACAGTAGAATATGCCTCGGGTATGCTTGTGTGCTTAACTGCAAGCCAATTAGTAATATCGGGTATTTTTCCTTTGATAAGACAGTCTGCTGTAATGAAATAAAACGGTCTTTTCAAGTGGTCTTTACAAGCTAGCAGAGAAGTACCAGGGCCAGTTCCTTCACCTTCATAATCCTCCACTTCGACAAAAGTAATGGATCTATCTGCGTGAATAGCCTTACAATATTCTCTTATTTGATTTCCTAGATGACCAAGTGCTATTACAATATCATATTCTCTTGGCATTGAGTCAATAATGTGCGAGATTACAGCTTTATTTTCTATAGGAAGAAGACCCTTATTGACTAAATTAGAGTAAGCTCCCATCCTAGAGCCTTTTCCGGCACAGACTATGCAAAGAGCCGGCTTCATGTGTTCGTACTCTAGGCGACCATCTTCTCGCTTAGTATCATCTTGAATTCTTACAACATCATCAACTTCAGGAGTTGAGACTTCTTGCAGTATTATATCAGTTAATGCTATTACTCGGTGCTTTCGAGGCGGGACAACGGTAAAAAAGTCACCAGCGGTCATGATGGTCTTTTCAACTACACCCTCTTCATTTTCAAGCCATATTTCTGCTTTTCCTTCAATAAGATAGTTAGTCTCTAATTTTTCTAAATGATATTGATAGCTTGTCCGGTGCCCTGCATTTATGTAAATGCGCTTGTAGCAATATTTGTCATTTAGCTCGAGCCAAACTTCTTTTCCCCAGGGCTTGTGGACGACTTTCATCTATTGTTACCAAACCTGTCTTTAATTAATTCTCTTAAGTCAAGCTCCTGGTCGTGTACTTCTGCGGGAACGCTATGCCCAAGGGACTCAAAATCATTACAAAAATTTCTAATATCTCTTAGTTCGTCAGGAGTGATGCTCATAAAATTGTCTGGGCCGGGTATTTCCTTGTCAGTGGTGAAATGCTTTTCAATCCAAGTAGCGCCCAAAGAAACAGCCACCTTAGGAAACATAGATCCTAAGCTGTGATCACTTATGCCAAAGTCACCAGAATTACCCACAGCATCACGAATCGCGTAAAGCCTAGGAATGCTAATACTTTCTAGCGGAGTTGGATACATTGAAACGCAGTGAAGGAGAGCATAATCTTTTTCCTTAGCGTTAAGATGCCTAACAAGATCATCTACTTCTTTGAGCTTTGTCATTCCGGTTGATATGATAATTCTTTCAAAATTATCACAAAGGTCGTCAATCATTCCAAAACTCGTTGCATCGCTGCTAGCAATCTTAATATCTTTCATTCCTAATCTAGTTAGAAAATCTACACGACCGCGATCAAAGCAAGTTGTTAGAAAGTCAATTCCTACTTTATTGCAGTGGGCAATGAGCTCAAAGTGATCATCGTCTGAAAGCTGTGCATTATTGTAAAAGTCTCTTTTGTTCTTGAACTGGAAAAAGGGCTTAGAATCATCATCCCAAGGTCCTTTGATCAAAGTCTCTGACTTCCAAGACTGAAACTTTGCGTAGTCAGCGCCGGACTCCTTTGCAGCTTCGATCATTTCCTTAGCTAGCGACATTTCGCCATTGTGGTTTGCACCAATCTCAGCGATAATTTTTACTTTATTAGTCATAGATAGCACCCTTTCTAATGAATTATTATATTAAGTTTTTGAGAAGTGTTTCGATCTTTATTGACAGAATAAATTTAGCTCCAGGTGGCTCCTTTTGGAGTCCAGTGGTGATCCACGCTTAATCTTGGGTCAAGGATGAATTTTTTACCATCTGATATTAGTTTTTCTGCCCAGTATCGATCTTCTTTTCCTGCAAGATCTTCGTCAAAATTAACAGCTTCCCAGTCAGACTTTCTAATAAAAGAAAATGCATTATGAAAGAAAGGCCTTACAAAACCAATATCTTCCATCGGGTTTACTACGGTTTTTTGAACGTCAAAATTTTTCCAGATATATCTCATCTTCTTTTTCATTCCTCGATAAAAAGGAACTTGTTTTCCCATAACACCAAAGACACAAGGATCTTCAAAATGGCTTTTTAGAATGCCTAAATCAAAATCTCTAACTACACAGTGAGATGATATTATGCAAATGATGTCGCCAGAACATTTAGAAATACCTAAGTTAAGAGACTTTCCTGGTGTATATTTGCTTCTCTCGATAGTGAAAACTTCTATGTTATGAAACCTCTTAGGAAATAGCTTTACTATCTCAAGCGTATCGTCTGAGGACTGGTTATCGACTATTATGATTTCAGAATCTTTGCCAAAGCAAGAAACAACAGACTGGATTGTGTGGCCGATCCATCTTTCTTCATTTCTAGATCTAATGACAAAACTAATTTTCATTTTTTAATTCTCTTTGGGCCAGAAACCTTGCTATCTCTAAGTCAAGAGGAGTATCGATATTAACCGAGTCTTCTTCTGACATTAGGTATGGTATAATATTATTTCCCATCCTGCTGTTGTTTAAGAACAGGGTATCTCTGCTCATAATGAAGATGGCTCCGTTTCTTGCATAATAACCTTTTAGGTCCTGCCTTCTACCTGTGGTTTTCTCTACAAAATGACTGCAGATGTGAGAGATTGTTCCGTCATTTTTTATTTTCTTTATCTTGAAAGGGTGGAAGTGATTAAGTTCGTAAAAAGAAACAACGCTATCACATCTCTCTCTGTTGCTAATAAACAAATCGTAAGATTCTTGAACATGCTTCCAGCTTCTAAAGGGAGAAGTACACTGAAGTTCGCATATGACGTCGTATTTCTTATTCTTTAATATTTCGATCTCAGCTACAGCATGCTTTAGTGCATCCCTGGAAGTCGCATCGTCTGTTGAGAGATGCTTAGGCCTAATAAAAGGAGCTTCGGCTCCGAATTTTTCTGCTATTTTTACAATATCTTCGGAGTCTGTGGAAACCACAACTTCGTCAAATCTTTCAGAATTTACTGCAGCCTCTATTGTCCATGACAGAAGAGGTTTTCCCCCTACGTCTGCAATATTCTTGTTAGGAATTCCTTTTGATCCGGATCTTGCCAAGATCACACATATAGAATTAGACATTTTTTACCAAAAAATCAACTATTTTTTTTGATGCTTCTTTATGGCTATACAGATTTTCTTTTAAGGCTTTGTCGAAGTCTTCTGTAAAATCTTTCGAGATAACGTGCTTAACGGCTTTTTTTATTTCGTCTGACATCTCTTCTGAGCTTAAACTTGGAACTATTTGTCTACAGTAATCATAATCATATAAAAAGGGAAGCATTGGGCTGAAGGGTTTAACTCTAAAATTAATAACAGGCACTCTGAGCATTACTGATTCTTCTATCGCCGTTGAATCAAAGTTAATCATAAAATCGCTTACTTTTAGCATTTCAACAGTCGGATGAGGTGACCAAGTCCCATCTTCGATGTATATGTCTCCCCGCAGATCTTTATTTTGTACCGGGTCTTTTCCTCTAGTTTTTACTATTATCTTATAGCCTAAGCTTCTTATGACTGAATATATTTGACTTAGATCTACCTTATTATGATCTCTAGTTCTAGGATATAAAACAAGACAGTAATTCTCATCCGGATCTAATTCGCTCCAGCGACTTATTACTTCTTCTTTTGTAGGAATATTATCAAATTTCGGACTTCCAAAATACTGGTTTTTATCAGACTCAAAGCCATAAAAAGAAGCGTACTTTTTAGATGTAAAAAATATTTGATCGCACGAAGATTCATATCCTGGCATTAGGCCGACAAAGTCAGTTTGATATATGATCGCAGAAACGTTTTGGTTATCAAGGCATTCTCCGGAGCCTACTCCCTCTACAGTTACAAAAATTTCTCCTGGGAAATCTTTCACGCTTTCGTGTGAATGAACTGTTACATACCCTGACGCATTTTTTGCAAGGTCAGATATTATTTTTAGGCTTTCTTCAGATGTCGGATTATTGTATTTAGAATTAGGTTTTAAGAATATCCTGCATACTCTTCCTCTTTTAATGCATTCTTCCATTACGGGGACAAAATACTTGAGAAATGTCATCTCATAGAGAAGAAAATTCATGACTCTGCACCGCTTTCAAGATGATATCATCGTCTACTATTGCAGGAATACCAACACAAAATTTCATTTTATATACGACCTTACTATAAGATGCGACAATTTAATTATGCGAGATAACCTAGTCTTCCTACGTCTCTAGTTCTTCGAAAAACCTCTAATAGCATGTGTGACTCTTCGGGAAGGCACCAAAGTATTGACTTGTCATCATAGCTTAAAACTGGAATATCTGTGCCTTTTGAAACTGTGACAACTTCGAGATCTTGATAGCATGACATTTTTGAAATCTGATCTTCGCAGTTAGCTCTAGAAAAAGGCATAAAATCATTAACAATCTTTACCATTAGATCTCTAGAAAAAATGTTTCCGTTCCAGCTACAAAAATTTCTACTATTTTTGTGGAACGAATATCCTTCTTTTTGCTGTACAGTTTCGGGTAAAATAAACGGATTTTCAGAACTAAGATCTTCATATCCCATTGATAAATGAATAATCCTGTCTTTGCTGCAAGATTCTAAAATCATATCAACTGAGAGCTTGTGCATTAGGTTGGTATCATCTTCAATGATCACACCATGTGGAAAATTAGCGCTAATAAATCTCGTAAAAAGCTGGTAACCGGCTTTTGTGTGACCCATTCGAGGTGAAGCGATCTCGACATCAACTACTACATTTTCTGAACTATTTTTTTCATATATTTCTTTGATCGAAATTACATCTCCATAGCAGCCCGGCCTCTTGTGATCGCAAAGCTGGACTAGGTGTAAAAATTCGACATCTGGATTAGCATCAAAAAGATTTTTCTTAAGCGACTTAGATGTGTATTCGATGCATTCTTGATCTACTATTGCAGGCGTCATAACGCAAAATTTTTTCATATTCAGGCTCTTTCGTAAGATTTGATTTGAAATTCAATCATTTCATCAAGCATTTGCTCAAAGGTTATCTTAGGTTCCCAACCTATTAGTTTCTTTGCTTTTGATGGATCTCCTTTTAAAATATCAAGCTCTTCAGGTCTCAAATATTTCTGGTCGATTTGGACGTATTTCTCCCAATCCATCTTTAGCTTTTTAAACACATATACTACAAGATCTTTTACTGTGTGAGATATTCCAGTGGCACAAACAAAATCGTCCGGGCTATCATGCTGCAAAATCATCCACATAGCTTCAACGTAGTCTTTAGCATGTCCCCAGTCTCTGCTTGCATCTAGATTACCCATCTTAAGCTCTTTTGATAGGCCCATCTTAATTTTCACAGCTTCTTTCACAACCTTGTTGGTTACAAAATTAGTTCCTCTTCTAGGAGATTCGTGATTAAATAGAATACCATTTGCAGCAAAAATTCCATACGCATTTCGATAATTTCTACACAAGTGATATGCCATCACTTTAGCACAACCATACGGACTTACTGGGTTCATAGGAGTTGTTTCTCTTTGATAACCGTCAGAATCAACATTGTTACCAAACATCTCGCTTGAGCTTGCTTGGTACATTTTAATTCCAGGATCGACTATTCTTATCGCCTCTAGTAAGTTCAAAGCGCCCATAGCAACAACTTGAGATGTATGGACAGGCTGGTCGAAGCTAATTCTCACGTGCGACTGGGCTGCAAGGTTATAAATTTCTTCTGGCTTTGATTCTTCTATGATCCTTAAAAGAGATGATAGGTCGGTCATATCTGCATATCTTAGATTTAGTTTCTCATACACAGAGTCTAGGCGAGCTGTTTGATTTTCAGATACTGAGTTTCTTTTTACAGTCCCCCAGACTTCATAGCCTTTGCTTACAAGCAGCTCTGCAAGATAAGATCCATCTTGGCCGTTAATGCCTGTTATAAGTGCTGTCTTTGTCATTTTAAATTCTTTTATCAGCTGTTCTTAAGCACAAAAAGTGCGTGGTGGTATCCATAGTCAGGCTTTTCTTCTCGGGGATCTTTCGGTAAAATAGTAAACATGCTTTCATCAAAACCGTAAGCCTTTAAAACTTCCCATCCTTCGAGGAGCATAGGAAGTCGCAATCTTCCATATACGCGATGAACATTCCAGTCTATTCGGTCCATACCTATAGGTACTGCTAGGTATAAAATTCCATCTTTCTTTACAGTATCCTTCATTCTCTGCATGGCTTTTAAGTCACCGTTTGGGTCTAGTGGGTCACCGTACTGTCCTAGTCCGTCATGCTCAAAAGAAGAGATAGATATGGCTGTATCACATTCAAAAGGATCATTATAGAACTCTTCGACTGTGTATGTCTTGATCCTATCGTCTTCGCAAATTATCTCATTGTACTCTATTACAATTGGTGAAGAATCGTAAGCGAGACAGAATCCTTCACAGACAGGATTGTTTGATCCCATGATAGCTATAGACTTTTCTCTGACTGGAAAGTCTGAGAATGCTTCATGAATATAGTCTGCGACCTTTCCGTAGTAGCCTAACTTTTTCTCTTTAGCAAGCGCTATCTTTTCATCTATTATCTCTCGAGTATATCTGTTAGGCTCTCGTTTTCCTCCGCTTGTTTCATCAGAATACCAGAATCTCAAGCCGATTTCTCCACCTAATGTATATTCATCATAAAGCTCTAAAGGAATTTGACGAGGTGGACCATGAAGTAAAAAATTACCTCTAGACTGAGTAGGATCGACATCTTGAATGGGAACTACATTTATAGGTCCCACTCCAAGCTTATTGTTCCATTTGTTATTAATACTCATTTGCCTTATTTTCTTTTCATTTTATAGTTTTTTTCAAAGTCTTGAACTGTCTTAGCTATGCCATCTCGAAGAGAGGTAAAAGAAAACTCTGGAACTAGAGTTTTGAGCAAGGAATTATCACTCGGTTTTCTTAGTTGACCATCGGGCATTTCTTTTTTCCAAACTACTTTTCCTTTAAATTTCATTTCTTGTATAATTACTTCAACAAGCTCTCTTATTGAAACTTCTTCATCAGAAGAAACTATTACAGGAGAGCTTCCCCTATAGTTTTCAAGTAACCACTCAGAAACCCTAGCCACATCCTCGGCAAAAACAAATTCCCGAAGAGGATTTCCTGTACCCCATACTTCAAAATTGGAATTGTTTTTCTTTGCCAGATAGCACTTGTGAATGAGGACCGGTATTACATGGCCATCTGATAAGTTAAAATTATCATTAATACCGTAAATATTGGAAGGAATAATGCAGCTATAATTTAGCCCATATTGTTCTCTATAGCACCTAGTCTGGACTTCAAGCATTCTCTTGGCATAAGCATATGCATAGTTGGATTCATGCGGAGGACCAGAGTGTATATTTTCAACTGTTAGAGGATAAGAAACCTTGTCTGGAAAGATACATGTCGACAAAAAAGACACGAGGTTTTTAACGCCGAATAGCCTGGCTACTTCCAAGACATTAGTATTTATCATGATATTGTCATGGTAAAACTCTGATTTTTGCTTAATGTTAGCTCCAAGTCCCCCAACCTTTGCAGCGCAGTGTATTACGCCTTTTGGACTTATTTGCTTGAATAGTTTTTCTACGCCTGTTCGATCTCTCAGGTCTGCATCTCTGCTAGAAATCTTATATTTAGAATTTATCTCAGAACCGACTAGGCCAGTTCCGCCTGTCACTAAGGTGCTTTCTAAGATAGACAAAATCTTTTCCCTAACTTAGGATTATAACAAGAAAAATAAAAGTCGTATTAGTTCAAACTGTTTTGCTATCACAAACATGGAGGAGGGGCGCGCCTGATTTGCACTAATATTTAGGCTTTCTGTTCACCCTATTTTATCATTGAAAATATAACATAAAGCTGGGGTCTTTCTTCCCAAAGAGAAATAGCCGTACAACCAATACTTGAAAAATTAGAAGCAAATTTGTCAACTTCTAAAACAGAAGGAACCTCTTTTTCTATTGCTTCTACTAAATCTTCATAATTAAATTTCTTAATCCATTCTTGAAACTTAATAACCTCAGGATGTGATAGCAACTTTTCGCTCCAGACAAACGACCAGAGAAAGTTATCATTTCCGTAAGCCCATTCATGTTCATCATTCTTAACCCACCCTACCTTAAAGTCTTCAAATCTCCAGTGGTCGCCGAGACCCCAATCACAAATTAAAACTCCGCCGTCGTCGAGGAGGGCGCTGCATTTTTCTATAAAATCTAGA
>MDTD01035456.1_pt1 | contig 10254 bp, 4 predicted proteins | sample 811221 | NCBI WGS metagenome assembly MDTD01 (sample SAMN05326646, study PRJNA326480) | marine metagenome | isolation source: seawater | place: Pacific Ocean: South West | collected 2011
CCGCTGATCGTCAGGGGCATTCACGACCCAGCGGCTCGCACTCGGGTCGAAAACATCGCCAACAACGCCGGCAACCCGACCATCGACGGCACGCAAGGCCCTGCAACCCTGCACTGGCTGGAGGTACCCGATGAGGCGACGTACTTCGATGAAGCCAACCTGCTGGCTGCAGCAGCGTGGAAGCACCTCAAATGCGCGGATGCTGATGGATGGAATGAAATCCGCGGATTACGGTGGCCAGGCCGCATGCAGAGGATTCACAGCAAAGGTTCGGGGAACGTCTGGTTGCTGGAGGGAGCGCACAACCCCAGCGGGATGGAGGTGTCCTGCAGGGAACTGTCGGGTGATGCTCGCTGGAAGCAACCGTGGGTGCTGCTCCTCGGCAGCACGCCACAGGCGGACATGGAAGCCATGTTGACGCCGTTGGTCAGCCTCTGTAGACAGCATCCACCGGCAGCCGTGGTGCTGACCGAACCCCAATTTGGCCGCTACCCAGGGGTGCCGTGCCCAGCCTTGGAGGCGGCGCTCCTTGACCAAGGCGTTGAGACGACCACTTCCTTCCCGCAACCAGACGACGCCGTCGCATGGATTGAACGACGAGCGGACGAAGTCGGCGCAGCCCACAACGTGCTTTGCATCGGCTCGCTCTACCTCCAAGGCAACGTGCTTCAAGCGCTGGGTGCCGACGACGACGAAGCCTTGGCCATCGTGGCGAAGGACTGAAACGCTGGAACCCGGCCAAGAGATTTGGTGAGACCGTGAAGGACAAGCACTTGGCCATTCGCATTCAACAGTGCCTTGCCCTCGCTGAGGCCTCCAACTGCCCCCGCCGCACCTTCGGCGCCCTGCTGGTTGACCCCAAGCGCAACGTGGTGCTGATGGACGGCTACAACGGTGGACCTCGAGGCGGTGGAAGGTTGTGCGGTGGCGAGGAATGCCTTCGCGACACCATGAACATCGCGTCGGGCACTCGGGTTGAAATCGGCTGCCATCACGCCGAGATGAACCTCATCTGCAACGCTGCGGCCAACGGCGTGCCGACCAACAACGCCTGGCTCATCGTCACCGGCGAGCCCTGCATGATGTGTGCGAAACTCATCCACCACGCCGGCATTGAGCGTGTGGTTATCGTCGACGGCGGGTTCATGGGCGAAAACGGCGTGGGCTACCTGGAAAACCACGGCGTGGAGATTCAGCGTACGGAAGGGCCGAAAGACCCTCGCGCTGAGGCCTGAGCGGCTAACGATTGGCCTTTGGCCCCTTCCGCTTGGCAACGGCTTGTTTCAACAAGAATTCAATCTGAGCGTTGATGGAACGGAAATCATCTTCCGCCCACACACGAAGGTCGTCATGAAGCGAGGGGTCAATTCTCAGGAGAACTCGCTTTTTCTCCACCTTGTGTCCCCGAAGCGGCGTGTTGTTCCTGCTCCCTGACCGTTTCATAGGCTCATCCATGTCGATGCCCCCGCGGAACCTTCACTGGTACAGCGTGCCGGTGTTGACCACCGGCGTGGTGTCGGTTTCAGAGCAGAGAACGACCAGAAGGTTACTCACCATGGTCGCTTTCTTTTCCTCGTCCAGCTCAATGATTTGCTTGGCACTGAGTTGTTCAAGTGCGAGTTCAACCATGCCCACAGCACCGTCAACAATCTCTCGCCGTGCAGCAACCACAGCACTGGCTTGTTGACGGCGGAGCATCGCCTGTGCGATTTCCGTGGAATACGCGAGGTAGCTGATGCGAGCCTCAAGGACGGCGATACCGGCTCGAGAAAGACGAGCCTCCACCGACGCCTGCAGTTCTTTGGCAATGACATCTTGGTGACCTGAAAGCGTGATGCCGCCGATGTCCTTCTCCTCGATGGCGTCGTAGGGGTATTTGGTCGCCATCTCCCTGAGGGCGGCCTCGCTTTGAATCTGAACGTAATGCTCGTATTTCTCCACTTCAAACATCGCTTCAGCAGCGTCGTACACGCGCCAAACCACCACGGCTGCGATGTTGATCGGGTTCGCATTGACGTCATTCACTTTGAGCTTGCTTGACTCAAAGTTGTTAATGCGCAGAGAAATGCGGGATTTCTCGTAGAGTGGGTTGATGAAGAATCGAAACCCTTCCTGCTTGAGGGTCCCCACGTATTTGCCAAAGAACTGGGCCACGACCGCTTCGTTTGGATTCACAATCACATAACTGTTCCAAAGCAACAACCACAGGATACCGCCGCCGATGTTGAGAAGCAATGCTACCGGCCAAGCGACAGCCCAGAGAATTTGGCCGAATAAAAGAATCAGGCTTAGTCCGGCATGCACCCCAAGGCCAGCAAAGCCGTTGATGGAAGAAAGTGGTGCATCCTTGAATGTCGGTCGGGGCTGTTGGGCGGCCGGGACTGGTTGGGCTTGAGGAGAGGGTTGCATGGTCTACCCTGAGAACCAGCCTATTTTACGATATTGCAGTGATATCATTACAATAGCATACTATGGAGGTCGTCCAAACCTTCACCAGCATCCGTTCGTTTCCTGCAAGGATCTTCAGGGCGTGTAGTTGACGAACATGAAGATGCCAAAGAGGAAGATGAGCAGCGGAACGATCAGGATCTCAAACAGGGATCGATTCTTCGCCAAGACGTCCATTTCCGTTCCGTAATGCAGGACCGAGGCGTCACCCGTGCCGGTTGTGGGCACCATGGTGAGCAGGGCCTGCGCGAGCGTCTCATCGCTGCCCCACTTCTGGAGGTGGTCGACGTCGCGAGGAACGCAATCACCCAAGATGTAAACCGGGTCGCCGATGCCCAACCCAACCAGGTTCCATTTCCAGTCGCCTCGCTGCCACGAATCAAGGACAGGACCGTAATCGATCGGTTTCTTGGACCAATTAGCAGGGTCGATGAGCATCCCACCCGAGCCGTCGTGAATCATGAACGGTACGCCACCGTCCCTCGTTTCACGGTGCTCCCACGAACAATGGGTGTCGCCGTCCGCATCGGTATGGCACACGTACTGGTAAGACTTCCACTGCCAAGCCACCAGACCCTTGTGGGTTCGGCCGCCCACCGACATTTCCGGCGTGCCGGCTACGGAAGGGCGTACCTGGCCAACGAGTTCAGCTTGACCGACGGCGACGCTGCGAATGGGGGAGGATGGCAAATCTCGAATCAATCGGTTGAGTTTGAACTGCTTCCATGCGGTGTAGAACCACAGGAGGTTGATGACGGTCACGCCCAGGGTCATGCCCCAACCCAACATCGTGTGAAAGTCCGAGCCGTCCCTCGCCCGAAGGTCGGCGGAGAGCCAGATGAACGAACCGGCGAACACGATGGCACCAAGGCTGTAGGGCGTGAGTAACGCCGCCTTGGGCGTGCCGATGACGTTGGGATGCTCGCGAATGAGTTCCCCATCTTGATCTCCAGCGTACGGGTCGTTGAAGCTGGTGGGTACGGGCGCCCCAAACAACCAGTCGTCGTTCACCGAACGGGCGGGATGGTTCTCGTAGGGCAGCGGCTGAAAATTGGGGCCAAAGTGGGGGAACAAGCGTCCACCGAAGCCGAGGACGCCCGGAGCAGAGGTGGTGTCCTTCACGGCCGAACGGTTCGCCGTGCGAATTTTGCGAAGGTTGTCCATCAGCGGAGGTGAGGTGCTGTACATGAAAATCAGTCCAGCGACACCGGTGCTGAGCAAGGCCCAGCGGCCACGATCTTCGCGCTGCGTGACCTCTTGCGGGTCGTTGGTTGGGTTGTTGAGGTTCCCGATTTCCTTCACCGACAGCAGCTGGTAGCGAGGTGGGTTCTCCTCCACCAAAACAAAGGCATTGAACAGGAAATTGTTGCCGTCCATGCCGTAGCCTTGGATGGTTCGGGACCATGCACTCCCGCACCCGGGATCGTCCATTTCACCTTCCGGAGAGAGCGACCCCTGCAAGGAAAACGCTGCTTGAATCACCGTGCCCTCGGCGTCCATCATGGTGAGCGGTTGGGCGCCTGCCATGGAGAAATCGTAATCCCAATGGCCTCCACCTTCGTCGTCTTCCACCCATTCGCAATCGTCGTAGGCAAGGGTCCCTTCAACCAGTTCGAGGGGCACCACAACAAAGGCGGCCTGATTGGCGTACTCCTCACTGTCGTAGCCGTCCTGCAGCGGTCCGTAATCATAGACTGCCATGTCATCGTGGAGGTAAGGAAGCACGTTGGCTTCCTCCACGCGTGGTACATCGGGTATCACGAGGCTACTGGAAAACAAAGCAAACGCAGTAACCATGCCGACGATGGAAAAGAAATAACCGAGGCCGTGTCTGAAGGTCGGCTTGGGAAAGGCGAACACACCTTGGTCGATGCTCTGCACCTCGGTGGGGTCCATGAACCAACCACAGCGCACCGTGCTATAATCCAACCCCCGACAGCGGTATCGGAAACGACAATCTGAATGAAAAACGGGCGACTGTAATGGATTCAACACGGGGCAGGTTTCTCATTCAGACGGCTTGACAGCCGCACAGTTCTCATCCAGCAAATGCTTGGTAATGCCGGGGGCAGGATTCGAACCTGCGAAGCAATATGCAGAGGAGCTTGAATCCACCCCCTTTGACCACTCGGGTACCCCGGCTTCTGTCTGCTCGTGAGGCCTGTTCTTCTTGACTATTCCTCTTGCAGGATGTCCACCAACTCCACGGGTTTCGGTGGCGGGCGGCGATGAGCCACAATACGGCGAATGCGTTCAAGATGGTAGACTTCTTCTCGCTGAGCACGTTGATTTCGCACGACGAACAGCACCATCCCCGCGACCAGCAGGGAAAGCACGGACAGGCTCAGTGTGGCCATGCCGCCCGACGGATTATCGCTTTCATTGGGCTGAATATCCGCTAACGGAACAGGAACCTGCGGTGTGAAATCAACAATCTCAACTGTCAATCCCAGCCTGCCCTCCTTCCAGGCCTCGATGTTCCAGACGAAATTGATCCACTCGCCGGTGTTGAGGAACGCCGTGGCGTTGTTCATTTCCCGGCCCTCGTCGTCGCGAAGAACGACGGTAAATTCGCCCGCCAGCAGACCGTCGTTGGCAACACGGGCGTAGACCGAGACGTTCTCACCCACCACTGGGCGGAAGGGTGTGGCTGACAGGTCCGTGAGCACCGGTTCAAAGGCAAACCACGTCAATCCGACATTCAGCGGTGCCGAGGCCGTACCGTAGCCGGTCAACATGCGTCCAGAACGGTCGGTCGCATTGAACCATACGAGAAGCACATCACTCCGGGTGAGGGTGACGCCCTCGGGAAGGAAATCAACGGTTCCCGAATACACGGTGAAATCGTTCAGTGTTGCGTTGAGTGGCAGCGCAATCGTTTGCTGAGAGCCTTCAACAGGCTGACCCAGACGATAGAACAGTGTGTGCATCTCCAACGGACCTGGCGGCATATCGGTATCGTCGTTGATGCTGACGGTGATGGCGACATCGTTCAATTCGTTCGAGGCGAAATTCTCGAGCATGCCCGGCGCAATCACGAGTTTAGGCGCCACATCGTCCACCACTACATCGTAACTCAAGCCGTTGATATCATGCCCCGGGAAGCCGTATGGTGTGATGGAAAACAGCCCCTCATCGTCGTACAGGATGTTTTCGTTCATGGCCACAGTGAAATTCATCACACCGGTGGTGGAAAGGTTCACCCGTCCCGTTTCCAAGCGCTCGCTGTCACTTAGCGTCCACATGAAATGACCGCTGTTGGGGAAGCCCTCCGCCAACACGGCGGTGTTGTTGTGGTACAGGCCAATACGGTGTTGGACCGGGTCGTTTCGGTGGAACCAATGCGTGGTACCGTCCGTTTGTCCGTGAGGAGATTGCAGATCGGTAATGTCAATCCACCTCAGTTCAACATCGTCGCTGGCGGTCCAGGCAAGGCTGCTCAAACGGTACAGCCCCAACCCGACGTCCTGGCCCTCATCGATGACGCTGAGTCCCGGGACGCCAACGGTGCCGTTCAGTGAAGCCGTTTTGTTCCAGTCCAATCGGAAGGAAAAGGTCAGGTCGTAGGTGGTGAGCAGGGGGCGCTGTTGAACATCAACCACCGGACGTTCTGCGAAGCAAAACTCGTCGTACGTCATCTTGCCAAAGCGAGGTTCGTAGTGGATGAAACACGCTGAGGTATTCACCTCACCGAGCAGAGCCAAACGAATGCTCTCGAGGGACTGTATTCCGTTGGCGTCGCCCAACGTGAAGGCGAATTCATGCTGGTGCCCGGCCAGCAGACGCCCTTGGACAGCATCCAAGCCGATGTTGTCCACGTCCACGGTGGTGTCGGCTCGCCGCTGCACACTCAAGGTGGCCAAATCGTTGGCTTCGCCGAACGTCCCTCCGCCCACCAGCGTATTCCCTGCCAAATCTTCGCCCACCAGCACGATGCTCAGACGTCCTGCGTTGGCGCCGTCAGGCACCACGCTTTCAGAGGAAAGCAGCGGCAAGTCAACTTCCAATTCAGCCACGCCGCGATTCAGGCTCACCGTCTCCATGCGGTATTCATCCGCTTCCATGAGGCCGTTGTTGTTGGTGTCATGCAGCTTCTCAAGCCACGTCCACACCTCAAGGAGGCTCGCTAACCCTTCCGGATCGCTGATCTGCAGCCGAAGGGCGATGTCCTTCCCGTACATGGCCACATGACCGTCGGCAGGAACCTCTTGACCTGAATCCAACACCGTGAGCGTGTTGACCGTGGGTTGCACGGTGTCGAAGAGGAGACGCGTGGGGGTCAACACCACCGTTCGGTCCTCGCTAGAGGAAGCGTTGAGACCAACGGGACCCCTTCGTGAAAGACTTGGAACAAGTTCGAGGAAGGTGTTACTCGGTACACCGTCTTCGTCCGTTGGCGTAGAGGTCTGAACGCTGAACCACCCGCCTGATTCAACCTCGGCCGTCCACGAACGGGACCAGGAGACCGGTTCGCCGGGCCATTCGTCCGGGCCCCCTGAGAGGTTTTTCGGCGGAACAGCGCGAAGGGTAACCGTCGCTTCAGCCTCTCCAGCCTCGACCCACTGGTTGGCAATGCCTTCCATTCGAACCCGTCCGGAGGCTAACAAGGTCTCATTTTCATCAAGGTGGAACGGCCAGAAGGAATTGGTCCAATCGTCAATGCGCCGCTGTTGGCTGTCCGTGACCGTGAACTCCACGACCTCAAGGTCGTTCTCAACCTCGTTGAACGCCGTCTTTCTGACAAATACTTCGGGGCCTGCGGCCAACCCCTCGTCATCCGTGGCCGTGGTGAGCACGTGGAGGTCGTCAACGTCATCGAGCAGCCACGTGCTCTTGAACGCCCAATCGATGGTGCACGTGTTCATGGTGCAGACGACGCTGGAGGCACTGGCATCGAACAATGCCAAGCCTGCTCCGTCCATTTGCCGGAACCTTGGCGCTGTTTGGATGCGATCGAGTTCAACGTGGATGAACGCCTCGTTCGCATCGCTGCTCGGTCCGAGCAGGAACGAGACCTCGGTGATGTCTGGAGCGTTTTCGGACAGGTCAAGCGGGTTGGAGCGGGTGTGGTGCGTGGTAAACATCACGGTCTGGCCGGGCAACCACCGAGTGTAGGCGGGCGCATCCACCGACTCGGTCATCAGCGGCAGCGTGGTGGCGTTCAATCCGACACGAAGTCCGCCCACATCGGTCTGAACCTGAAGAGGCACATCGAGCATCGTACGCATGTCGACACCTGCTGAGGCTTCTTTGGCCGTGTTGAGGTCACCAGCGTTGACACGGATCTGAAGGGTTGTGTCAGGAAGCAGATGCATGAACTGCAACACTTTGACGTCGGCCGTCCCCTGAACTTCCACGGTCAGCGTGCACGTTCGTTGCAGCGCGATGAACACAGGACTGAGTGAAGCGTTCGAGGAGGAGGGGCACGAAGCAGTTGATTGGTGGCTCAAGGCGGTTTGACCTTCGGCCAAGGTTTGGAGCACGCCGTTGATTCGAACCTCCGTCGTTGAGGTTTGGTTGTTGAGGGAAAGGACCACTGCGGGGGGCGGACCGCTGTTTCCAGCCCCGGGGGGCTCGAGCGTCGTGTACGACAACTCAAGCGTGCTGTTCGACATGGCGATACTTGGCGTAGGAGCGCTGGGACTCCATGTGAGGTTCGTGCCGTTGTGCTCGGCGCGCGAAAGGTGGATGTTCAAACCGATGTGGTTTGACATGCCGCTGGGCGGCCATGCCATCACGGAGACGTTGTTCCAACCCAGCGCAAGATGGGGGCGTTCGGGCGGCGAGACGCAGTCCGGCTCAGCCTTGGCTCGGACAAAGGCTTCCCCGCCGTTGGCGGCGATGGTGAAGTCGTTCATCAGCCCGATACGACCGCCCAGCGAGTGATTGAGGTAGGTCGTGGGCTCTCTTCCGGGCACGTGTGCAGAGGCGATCAGTTGGCCGTTGGTGGTGAGCCATGTCAGGTTGTCACCAACCGTGGTGAGACGGTAGCCGTCGTGGGGGCAAGTGGCCATGGACGAAAGCGGAAGGGTGAACGAACCGGTGACACGTAAGGTTCCGTTGCTGTCCACCATGGCGTTGTCGCCAGCTGGACTGTTGACGATGTGCTGAGGGCCGATGTACGTGGTTCGACCGACGGAGAGGCTGTGAACCAGCGGCGTGACGTAGGTGTCATTGGTGGCCATCCGTACGCGGACGTGGACGGTAGGGTGTTCCACCGGGTCCACGGCTACGGGAACAGGCAGCGTGAGGTTGGTGTGGCCCTCGATGGGTTGGTGTTGAGCGTCCAACACATCAACCAAGAGGGCCGTGCCGTCGGGTTGTTCGTACCAGCCATCCAACCAGCCGTAACCGAACAGTGGATCGGGACTGATGGAACGGGACACCCACGTGCCCGTGGATTCGAAGACATCGATTTCAACCCCGGCATCATCGATGTACCACCCATCGCCTTCCACATAGGTGTCTGAGAAGAAGGAAAAGCGTGCCTTGATCGACTGACCGGAAAGGTTGGACAGGTCGTAGGTCTTCAGTTCAAAATCGCGTTGATTGGAAGCGCTGCAGCCGTTTGGAACGCTGGAACCGTCGATGATGCCGCGGCCGAAGAAGGGCGAATTCGTGTTCGCGGTGGAGATTTGGTCGTGGAAGCCATCGAGCTGTGGAGGGAGCCACCACCACTGTTGGCCGCCGTCGGTTGAGATGGCCACGCCGCCCCCGTCCCAGTTGAATTCCGTGCAAACCCAGGAACGGAAGGAAAGGCGCGCCGTGGCGTTGTTGGGGACGGTGTACTCCTCGCTGATGAGGTGGGTGTAGACGTTATTGGTGTACTTGGTCGTGAGGTTGATGGCGGCCCCGTTGTTGCCAGAGTGGAAGACACCGGGTCCCCATCCTGAGGAATTGCGGGTCGACCCCACCTCCCAGCCGTCGGGCCACGTGCCCTCGATGGTCCAGCCGGGAGGGGTGGTCATTGAATTCTCAAACGAACGTAGCGTGCTCGAGGAAGGGTTCATGCCGAAATCAGTGGTCCAGACCCATTCGTTGATGACAGCCGTTGAAGGGTCGAGCCAACCGTGGACGTCACCCACATGGTTGGTGGAGTTCATGGAGAAATTTGCCAGTTGACGTCGCTCTTCGCTGGCGGTGCCCGGACGATGGATGACGGTGACATCGTCTACAGCCACGCCTTCCCAACCTGAGGAGGCAAAGCCCCCGTACCCAGTGTGGTGGTTGGTCGTCACCTGGAATTGAAACAGCACGTTGGAGGCGTTTGGGTGACCCGAAACGCCGCTGGGAATGTTGTAGGAAATTGGTACCCATCCAAGCGACTCATCGGTGTAATACGTTCCCTGATAGGCAAACCCGTTGCCTGGCATCCCGGGAATGCCCGAAACGGGCGCCCACGTTGTGCCGTTGTTCACGCTCACGTAGACCAGTAAATTGTCCGAGAACGAGCCCTCGAGGTCCCAGTTGGCCCAGAATTCAAGCTTCATCGGGCCCGTCAAGCCTGAGAGGTTCGCAGGCAGGTACAGCCGTCCATCGGCGTTGTTAGCGTAATCGCCGCTCATGTTGCCGTGGAACCATGCGCCCGCGACATCGCCGAGGTTGGAGAGCGTGTAGTTGTCAACGAACCAACCATGGCGCAGGCCAGGCGTGCTTGAGGTTTGGAAACAGAACCGCACTTCCAAGGTCGGAGACGATTGCACCACAGTGTCGAGGGAGAAATGGGCTTGTTGCCAGGCATCGGACTCGCCCGCCCACGAGCTGGCTGGTGCACCCGAAAGACTCGATGAATTGCCGTAGCCACCC
>MDTD01108480.1_pt1 | contig 10254 bp, 8 predicted proteins | sample 811221 | NCBI WGS metagenome assembly MDTD01 (sample SAMN05326646, study PRJNA326480) | marine metagenome | isolation source: seawater | place: Pacific Ocean: South West | collected 2011
AAATTATGCTTATCAGCCAAATCTCTTATCATTGGCCACTCGCAAATATTTCCCATAAGATCTGGTGCAACAATTGCAGATGTATTGTTAGTTATTTTTTCCTCAATTTTTGTTTCGTCAATACAGTATGTATCTTCTTTTACATCAACAAAAACTGGAATTAATCCACTATTAACTATACACGCAACTGTTGTTCCAAAAGTTAATGCCGGTGTAATTACTTCAGAACCTTTTGGTAGGTTTAATGCTTCGATTGACAAATAAAGTGCTGAAGATCCTGAATTTACCATTATTCCAAAGTCATGTTCATACTTTTTTGCAACTTTGGCCTCAAATTCTCTAACATTTTTAGACATTTGAGTCGTCGTTTTTAAGACTTCTACAACTGCATTTATTTCTTCTTCGCCGTGAACTGTTGAGCCATAAGGAACTCTTATAAAGTCATTCATTTTTACTACCTCAATTAGATGGTTATTCGAATATTATAAAATAGTTTATTAACTAAATGACTAATTTTGATTCATCATTTTTAATATAGATTCTGATAAAGACACTTTTTGATTTAAATTGAATTTTTCTTTAATTTTTTTACATTCTGGAACATAGATTGATCTTTTTAAATTAGTATCATTTTCGTTCAATATCTTTACTTCAATAGGTTTTTTAGAAATATCTCTAATAAGATAAGCTAAATCTGAAATAGAAATGCTTTCATCTGAACCAATGTTATATACAGTTTTTTTAAATGAATCTTTTTTTAAAATTTCTAATATCCACTCACTCAAATCATCTTGATCTAGATATGATCTTATTGATTTGCCATCACCCTTTATAATAATATCATCATTCGCTAGAACATTTTTTACAAAATTACCAATCGCAAAATGAACATTCAAGGGAAGATGAATACCTGAAAAGCAGAAACATCGAGCGATTGAAATATTTAAATTATACTCATCATAGTATAAAGAACATAAGTGCTCTGCAGTTCTTTTTGACACGGTATAAACATTTGAGGAGTCTAAAATGTCAGAATTCCACATATCCGACTCAATAAAACTCTTTTTGTTTGAGGGCATATCACCATATACACCTCCGGAGCTAATAAATAATATTTTAGACTCTGGTAAATGAAGCCTCACAAATTCCAAAACATTTTTAGTACCCTCAACAATTTGTTTATATCTTTGAAGATGAGACAAATTTGTGACATTTGTTGAATCAGCAGCTGCATGTATTACATGAGAATAACTGATATCTTTTAATTGTGACAAATCATTTAAAATATCACCGTAAACATACCTCACATTATCTAATTCGATAAATTCTTTATTGTTTTCAAGAAAATTTTTTGCTGATCGACCAACTATAGTGACTGAATTAATATTATCAGGGTTTGATTTAATATAATTTAAAAATGCTTTACCAAAAAAACCAGTACCTCCAATAAACAAAATATCCATTGATGATTTAAGGTTTACAATCCTCTTTCAGCTATTTTTTTTCTGAGTGCCTCATTTTCAGAGAAAGGCCCATCAACATTATCGATTGTTAACTGTTCATTTTTTGAAATATCAGTCTTTAATGTTTCTCCATTAAAAACCTCTCTGCATGACAACTGTCCCTTATTTAAAGGTATGGCTAAATAAAAATATTTACTAAAGTTATCACTATTAATGACTAGTCCTTTTTTAAGATTTTCTTTTGCATAAACTCCTCTTACTAAAGCATCAAGATATTTAGTTTCATTTTTTGGAATTGGTCTTCTTTGCGAAGATATTCCTCCAGCCATTTCAACAGATTTATGGAAAGCTTTGAACCAATCATCACACTGATGAGGCAAAGAACAATATTTCTGCACTTGATGTTCAGGCCATTCAATATCGATATGTCTTTCCCAGCTTCTTGCTCCTTTTGCGTATGACATAAGCATCGAAGAAGACCAATCATGATATTCATGTGACGAAAAACCAATCACGTTATTAGGATATCTATTTTTAAGGTAATCAATTTGGTCTAAATGTAACTGATCATCCTCTGATGGATATAGCGACACACAATGATTAATACATAGTGGAATATCTCTGTTAGCAAAATAAGATACAACGTCATCCAAGTCTTTTTCAGATGCACCTCCAGAAGATACAATCACAGGCCTTCTTGTAGAGGCAATTTTTTCAATTAATGGCCAGTCATTCATATCAGAGCTAGCTATTTTTATTATTGGTAAGTCAAACTCTACACACAAATCTACGGAATCTTCGTCAAAAGGTGTTGACATTGGAATACAGCCCATATTTTTAATTTCGTCAATTAATACTTGATACTCTTCCTTTGTAAGTGCTTTTGCTTCAGTTTTTTGAATGTAATACAAGGACTTTTCTTCAGATGAGACAGACCCTTTGAAGTCAGGATGGACGAATGTATCCATTTTTCTAAATTGAAGTTTGACAGCAGCTCTTACATTGTTCTGTCTTGCGACTACAGCGTGATCTCGTATAAGTTTTAATCCTCTCTCAACATCTCCACAGTGATTGTTAGCAGCTTCTAAGACAAACAAATTGCCAAATATTTTGATATCATTCTGACTTATACTCATCGAGTTCCCCGTATATAAAGTATTTTTTTTTAAAATTATTTAAAAGCGCTAGTCTATCAAGAGAATCTTATTTCTGCTACCACTTTTTCCAAGGCGCTTTGTTATCTTGCCAAAGTTTTTCTAGTAACTCTTTATCTCTAAGTGTATCCATTGGTTGCCAAAAACCATCATGTTCATAAGCCATTAATTCTTTTTCTCTTGCTAGTTTTTTCAAAGGTTCCTGCTCCCAAATACAATCAGGTCCGTCTATAAGATTTAAAACATCTGTAGACAAAACAAAAAAGCCTCCATTAATAAGACCTCCATCACCTTTTGGTTTTTCAATAAAATCTTTAACGACATCATCTTCAATGTTTAAAGCTCCAAATCGTGCAGGAGGTATAACTGCTGAAATGGTTGCCATTTTTTTATGACTTTTGTGAAAATCTAAAGATTTCTTAATATTTATGTCACTTAATCCATCACCGTATGTTAAACAAAATGTTTTTTCATTTTTTAAATAGTCTTTTACAGCTAATATTCGCCCACCTGTCATCGAATTCTCACCAGTATCTACTAGGGTAATAGTCCATGGTTCTGATCTGTCACTATGAACAGTGATATTATTTTTTTCAAGCTCAAATGTAACATCAGATTGATGCAGCGAATAGTTGGCAAAGTATTCTTTTATTAGATATCCCTTATAACCGCAACATATAATGAAATCATTTATATCATGAGCAGAATATAACTTCATTATATGCCAAAGTATCGGCTTATTTCCTATTTCTATCATTGGTTTAGGCTTTAAATGGGTTTCCTCACTTATTCTTGTTCCTAAGCCACCTGCCAATATTACTGCTTTCATAAAATTTACCTCATTGTTTTAATTTACATGCCACCTGAAACAAAAAGTTATTATTTGCAACATCATTAGCTTTGAGTTTTTTAAGTTCAATGATTTTCAAATCAAAATTTTCTAAGAGTAATTCAAGTGATTTTTCAGAATAAAAATTTATATGTTCATGCCAATGTTTTTTATGAAGATATCTTTTTTTATCCTCCTTCATCATGATGTCCTCAAATGGGACTTCAATATAAAGGACTGTATTCTCGCTCATACAAGGAATTATTTCATCTAACAAATCAGAAGGATAGGAGACATGCTCAAAAACATTTGAACATACTATCAAGTCGTAGTTTTGCTCATATGCATATTTTTTTGTAACTCTTTTGGCACCCTCTATTACATCTTTATCACTAATGTCATAGATATCTAATGTTAAGTTTTGATTCTTAAATGGTGTATTTTTTCCGGTGTCTCCACCCCAGTCTAATACAGCACATGGTAATTCAAGATAAGGCTTTAAAAAGCTCTCAACTTGTTTAGTATAGTCTTGGCCTTCGTTTAAACAAGAGTTTCTATCAGCATATCCTGGTTCGTAAAAGTCTCTTTGTTTTGTATAGCTTTCTTCTCTATAATTTGAATATAATCTACCCATTTCTTCATCAGTAAATCTGATATCAAGAAAAAGAAAATCACAATTATTGCATGAAAGTGAATTACAAATAGAATACGCATAACCATTATTTATTGTAGAAAGTTTCCATGAATCATCTATCTTTACTGGTTTCCAATTAAACACTCGATCTGCAATAAATGGCATCAAAACTGCTGGTGAAGAACTTATGTCACTGGAACCGCAGCAAATACAAGAATCTGCAATTCTTGTTTTTTTTATTTTAAATTTTTTATGCTTCATGATTAAACTTTTGTAATATTTATAATATCTTCTCTTTTAAGGAATGGATACATATCATCTAATTCAGGAGTTATAAAGTTTCCATTATTATCCATTCTCGATTTCAACTTTGGACAAAATTCTTGTTCGGTGTCAACCATAAGCTCTATTAAAGCGGGTTCTTTTTTATTTAGAATAGAATCAAGCTTATTTAATGATCTATATGAAAGAATTTTATAAGCGTTTATTCCATAAGCTTTTGCTATTTTTACAAAATTAGGAAAATCAATGCCACTATCTGGATCTGAACCAAATACTTCACCAAAAAAATTTTGATGAGTAGATTTGATGGACAAATATCCTTTATTGTTAATTAAAAATATTTTTAGATTTAGATTTAATGAGGCAAGGGTTTGAAGTTCTTGTACATTCATTTGCAAACTTCCATCGCCTGCTATGCATATTACACGTGAGTTATCTGATTTATTATCAGCTATTGCGGCTCCTATTGCAGCAGGTAAATCATAGCCCATTGAAGCAGAACCTGAATTGCTAAATAATCTTTGATTTTTCTTAATTTCAAGAGATTGAAAAGGAATTATGCATGCCGATGCATTGCCACAAACTATTTTGTCTCCTTCTTCTAGCAAGTCAGATATTTTAAACATTGCTCTGTAGGGGTTTAAAAGACCTTTCTTATCTTTAATAAACTTTTCATTTTTAATTGAATATTTTTCTTTAACTCTCTTGCACCAAGCAACCCATTCTAAAAGTATTTTTTTGTTATCATTTTTATATAGATACTTAGAAGCTAAATTAAAAAAATTACGTAAATCCATATTTATTTTCATATGTGTATTCAAATAAAATTTATTAAGCTCAGATTTATCAATGTCAACGTGAACAATTTTTGCATTTTTGGCAAAGCCAGAAAAATTAAATCCAGTTTGGCGAATATTTAGTCGAGAACCTAAAACTATTAATAGATCAGCATTTTGTAGGCAAAAGTTTCCAGGTCTAGTGCCTATAGTGCCTGGTCTTCCAGCAAAAAATTTAGATTTTGACTCAATTATGTCATGAGTCCATGCTGTTGTTATCGGTATAGAAAATTTTTTTGAAAACTTTATCAGACTGTTAGTTGTTGATGAAAGCCTAATGCCAGTTCCTGCGAGAATAAGTGGCCTTTTGGAATTTTGAAGTAAAACATTTAATTCTTGAAAAATTTTTTTATATTTTAAGTTATTTATTTTCTGCACATTTTTATGTTCTCTAAATTTTACTTTCTCTCTTGCCATTTGAATGTCAGCTGGAATATCTATCCATACTGGACCAGGCCTTCCATTAGATGCTTCGAATAATGCTTTTGGTAATTCTTTTGCAAGCTGTGAGATCTTTTTTATACCAACAACGTACTTACAAATAGGTTTTGCGATATCTTCAATTTTAGCTTCTTGATCACCTAATTGCCTTAAATTTTTATCAGCATAAGATCTAACAAGAGTTTCATTTTTTACTTGACCAGAAATAATAATCATTGGTATTGAGTCAGTGAATGCTCCAAAGACTCCATTTAAAGCATTAATACCTCCAGGCCCACTTGTAACATTTACTACAGCTGGTTTATTTTTAATTCTTGCATATCCCTCTGCAGCCATTGCGCAAGCTTGTTCATGATGCATATAACAAATATTACTACCAAAAGTATCATGAAAAGCTTTATTTAAAAACATTGCTCCACCTCCTGTAACAGTAAAAATTTGATTAATGCCATTTTTTTTAAGGTATTGAGCTATTTGATCAGAAACATTTTTCATAATTTAAACTATCTACAGGTGGTACCCGAGGCCGGACTTGAACCGGCACGATATTTCTATCGAGGGATTTTAAGTCCCTTGTGTCTACCAATTCCACCACTCGGGCATATCTTTATCTAATCCTCTCCTTCAAAGTTGAATCTAATATTTTGTTCCTTTTCTCTAACAGTCTCATTATTATACTTTGCTCTAATATTATTATTAATATTATTTGCTTTTTTAAGAAGTGTTAATTCAGCTCCAATTTCTTGTGAGTACTGTACTAATGCATTTACGTCTTTTGGGAAACAAGGCCCACCAAAACCATATCTTCCATCTGGGCCTGGCACACTCATATGGGAATCTCCAATTCTTTTATCTCTTGATATACAACTTATGAAATTGGACCAATCATTATTTGAATTTAAATTATCAAATACTGACTTGAGTTCATTAAAAAAAGTTACCTTTAAGGCTAAAAATGAATTAATTGAATACTTTGCAAGTGAGGCTGACATCAAATCGGTATATACATAATCTTTACAAATACAATTTGTATGTTTTTCATAAAAATTTCCTAATCTTTTACAATTGACATCCTCTCCACCAAAAATAATTATTTCAGAATTAATAAAATCCTCATTTGCAAAATTTTCTCTGAGGAATTCTGGATTGATTACTAGCTTATCATTATTTTTTGAAATTTCTTCGACATACTTTGGCAATATTGTGCTCTTAATAACAATTAAAATATCTTGCTTGAATTCATTAATTTCACTTATTGTGTCGATAACTAAATCAATATTTTGACTACCATCAAGATTCATGGGAGTTGGTAAACATATGAAAACAATGCTTGGTTCATGTTTTTTTAAATCAATAAGATTTGTGCCTAATTTAGGATCAACTTCTAAACAAACAACATTGTCCTTAAGACCATTTTTAAGAGCCTTTCCAACAAATCCGTAACCAACTATTCCTATTTTCATAATATATGGAGGCTGAAGCCGGAATCGAACCGGCGTAAACGGCTTTGCAGGCCGCTGCATAACCACTCTGCCATCCAGCCTAATTTGTAGCATATTGTATATGTGTATTGATGGAATGTGAAAAATTAATTCTTAAAAGTATTTAAAGTATAGATGTATCCAGTATAAAGAGTTATCAGCACTGAGATTATTAAAAATATATCTCCCAAGATAATCAAAAGCATTTTATTAAATGCTAACGCTGCCAAATAAATCATAATTGTAAACAATTGAATACTTGTCTTGATTTTAGCAATATAAATTACTTTGGTTGCATTAACATTGTTATTTCTAGCATTAAAGTCCCTCAATGCACTAATCCAAATTTCTCTTGTAATAATGAGCGAACCAGCAAAGCCTATTAGAAAGCTAGATAAATTCAATGCTAAGCCAAAAAATAAAAAAATTATTAAGATTTTATCTGCTAACGGGTCTAAAATTTCACCAATCTGCGATGTTGCATTATATTTTCTTGCAAAAAATCCATCAAAATAGTCTGTTAAACCTGCAATAAAAAAAAGCGCCAATGCGAGTATGTAATAATTTTCTAAAGCTAAAAAACTAAAAATAATGATAGCAATAATAATTCTTGCAAATGATAGCAAATTAATTAATGAAGTAATCATTTAAGTTTTTCTATTATTCGTTTAGCCATTTTCTCATTAATACCATCTACAGTCATCAAGTCAGCTATATTTGCCACTTTTATATTTTTAATACTTTTAAATTTTTTAAGCATTCTTCTTTTTAAAATGTTGCCGATACCCTCGATTGTATCTAATTGTGATTTAGATATTGTCTTTCTTTTTTTCTTTCTTTGAGCTTGAATAGCAAACCTATGAGACTCATCCCGCATTTCTTGCAAAAGAAGAAAAGCTTTAGAACTCTTTTCAAGTTCTAGTATTCCATCCCTACTAATTATTGTTTCAGTTGCTCTAATTCTATTCGATCCTTTTACAATGGATATAGCCTTAAGATCTTTATGTTTTGATTTATCTAAAACTGAATTAACAAATTTTAATTGTGTTTCACCACCATCAATCAACAATAAATCTGGTTTTATTTTTGGATCATCAAAGTATTTTGTTCTTCTTTCAAGAACATGCTCTAAAGATCCAACATCATTACCAGAAAGGTGATTTGGTATATTGAAAAGTCTATAATTTTTTTTGTCTGGTCCAGTCTTTGTATAGACAATACAAGATGCAACTCCATTTTCACCCGATATATGACTTACATCATATGCTTCAATTTTGTTAATTTCTTTTTGCCCAACATATCCACAAAGTTCATTTAAAGCAAAGGTATATTTATCTTCTTTGCTTATATGATTTTTAATAACTTGTTGAGCATTGAGCTTGCATAAGTTGAATATTGGCCTAATAGATTTACTCGGAGAATGAATAATCCTTACCTTTTTTTGATGTTTGCTTTCAAACATATCCTCTAGAATTTTCTTATCTTCTAATTCATAAGCACATAAAACCTTTTTTGGAATATCAAGTTGGTGCTCATAAAAATTAAATATCGCACTTTGATAGACTTCATCGAATGAACTATAAAGGGCTTGCTTAATTAAATGTGTTTTTGTTCCTCGTATTTTTCCATTTCTGACAGCAATAATAGATATGCCTAAGTAATTCATTTCTGAGCTGACAGAAAAAATATCGATATCATTTGCTAGAGTCACTACTGATTGCTCTTCTTTTATCAGATTTAATCTGTTGAGACGATCTCTAATCTCAGCAGCCTTTTCAAAATCAAGCCTTGATACAGCTTTATCAATTTCTCCTGTTAATCTTTCAATGGTTTTAGTATCAGAAGATGATAGAAATGATTTCGCGCTTGTAATATCTTCAAAATAATCTACTTTGTTTATTTTTTGAACACACGGTGCAGAACATCTTTTCATTTGGAACTCAATACAAGGTCTAGTTCTATTTGAAAAAGTGTTATCGCTGCAGTTTCTGACTTTAAAAATCTTTTGAATTTCTTTGATTGATTTTTTTACAGCCTCAGAACTTACAAACGGACCAAAATATTTTTTATCAACACTTTTTTTTGTTCTCTTTGAATAAACTCCTGGATATTCATGCTCTAATGAAAAATATATGTAAGGGTAAGTTTTATCATCCCTCAAAAGAATATTAAACTTAGGTTTATTCTCTTTTATTAGCGATTGTTCTAAAAGCAAAGCATCTACTTCATTTTTCGTCGTAAAGGTTTCAACTTTATCTGTGAGAAAATTTATTTGAGATGTTTTTCTATCTTTAAAAGATTTTCCAAAATAAGAAGAAACTCTTTTTTTTAGATTTTTTGCTTTACCAATATAAATAATTTCTTGATTATTAAAGAATTTATATACTCCTGGAGTATTTGGAACTTTTTTAATATCTATTTTCAATTGATTTAATTAATTTTATTTTGGATCGTAATAGTCTACTCTTTCAATATCTTCTTCAACGCAAGCTTCGCCATATTGAATTTCTATTAGATGACAAGGCTCATCATATGGATTAGTTATTTGATGCCACTCCCCGACAGGAACAAAATAGTGATCGAATTTGTTTAATTTAACATCCTTTCTATTATCAGGATCCTCTTTACTATAATTTACCAAGCATGAACCTTTGCTGACTAACCATATTTCAGATCTTTTGAAATGTTTCTGAAAGCTCATGCCTTTGCCTGGATCGACAATTAATTCCTTTACTTTAATATCATCAGATTCAAATAAGTTATAAAAAGCACCCCAAATTCTGTCTTCATGATAATACTGCCAATCCTTTAGGATCCATGATGAAGAGTTTTTCTTGTCATCTCCACCAATGCTAAATAAAAAATTTATTCCTTCAACAGACATTTCAGGAATATTTTCTTTATCTCTATCACCGCCATTAGCAAAGAATATTTCTTCTCCTTTATATAGTTCCTTCACCTTCTCTAGTCCGAGAATACAGCTACCTATCTCATCATCATCAAAATCAATTACCTCATCAACATATTTAAGGCTTTCTATAATTGATTTTCTCTCAGAAAAAGGCATAAAAAATTTTCCTTTCTTATTTTCTAGCCAACTGTCACTATTGAGAGCAACTATTAGTTTGTCGCCA
>MDTD01019183.1_pt1 | contig 10253 bp, 7 predicted proteins | sample 811221 | NCBI WGS metagenome assembly MDTD01 (sample SAMN05326646, study PRJNA326480) | marine metagenome | isolation source: seawater | place: Pacific Ocean: South West | collected 2011
AGAATCTGACCGTCAGGCCAAATTGATTTTTACTGATTCCAACTACTTTTTTCATAATTTATCTTCTCGCCTGTCTTGGTAACGCTTGAATGAAGGCAAAGGTTTTTTGAGAACATGCGAACCTTACGCTGGTTACGACCATATCGCTGGCCATTATTAGTATCAATCCTACTTCATTTCGGTTTTTTACTGTTGCTCATAGGAACCAAACCAGCTACTGGCAGTAATCGCAAAAACATTGTTCCCCTCTTATCACTTAATGCAATTCCCGAACTTGGAAAAAGTCAGCTCAAACACCCCACCTCCAAAGAGCAACCAAAGGAAAAAAAAACTTCTAAGAAATCTAAGACAATTGAAGTTACCAAGACTAGACAGGATAACAATGATCCAAAACCAACACCCCCCAAACTACAAGATAACAGCTTGGCAAAGGCCAACAAACAAATAGAAGGACTCTTGGACAATCCTGAAAATTTTGAGACCCAGAGAGCAACTAAACGATTTTCTGAAGAAAAAACTGACACAACTAAATCCCCAGTTCAGCCCTCGCCTTCCGAACTTCCAATACAAAAACGGGGTAGTAAAAGCTCATCTTTAGCCAAATCAAAAAATTCGTCCAAAATCTTTGCTAGAAATGGTTCCAACTTGTTGCAAAATAATAAAAAATTAGCTGCAATCATTTTATCAGCCTCCCAACTTCCACCTAAAGCACCACCCATTAATTCCTTACCCAAACGCATTGAAGACAATCTATTTGAACTATTGGCTGGCACAGCGTTGGTTCCTATCGGTGCTCCAACGCTCATGTCAGCAATGCAGGCTGCTCCAACAAGCGAGCAACTAAGTGATCAGGAGGCTTTAGCCTACTCTGAGCAGATCAACAATGTTATCATCGCCCTTTGGGATGTGCCATTTCACTTGGTTGACAGCAATTTGACGGTAGTAGTACGCTTTACTGTGCAGCCCAACGGAAAAGTCATGAAATATCGAGTTGAGGATATTTCTGGAAACAAAGCTCTCGACAATTCAGTACTTACTCTGATTCGTGAATTGCGTATGTTTCCACCTCTTCCAGATTCATACACGCTGCCCATTTACGAATTTGGTGTTCGCTTCAGTCCAAAGCAATTTCAATTCTGATCATGAAGATCTTTCGCATTATCCTACTTTTCTTTGTTTTATCCGGCATCTCAAGGAATTCATATGGAGTTGACTATTTCGATGTTAATAGCCCTAGGTTTCGTCCATTACAGGTTGTCTTAGTAACAAATCCTCCTGGAGTAAACAGCAAAAGCCTTTATTATGCGATTAGAGAGAATCTTGAGCGGACTCTATTCTTCAGGGTAGTTGATCCCATAGTTACTGCAACTAGCGAGCTAGCCTTCGTTTGGGATTTGCAATTCAGTAATCAACGCCAAACCGTGCAGGGGATTCTGAAAGATCTCAAAGAACAACGCATTCGTAGAAATTTTAAAATCAAAATCAAGAATAATGATCTGCAGCAGGCCGCTCGCGAGCTTTCTGACCAAATGATTCAGGAAGTTCTAAATGTTCCTGGTTTAGGTCAAAGTCGGATCGCCTACACCGCAAAGCCAAATGGAATCAATAAGCAAATTCGTCTCATAGACTTTGATGGTAAGGTAGACGAACGATTATCCTACGAATTGGGTGCCTCCAATCTTGCACATTGGTCACCTGATGGCCAAACCCTTCTCTATACCCACTTTACGACCACTTCCACCGAGTTGGCTCTGCAACCGGTAGATCGTCCCCAAGCAAGGCTGCTACGATTTCCAAGAGAAATTCAACCAATTGGAGGGTCTTGGGGTCCTAATGGTGAAGAGATCCTAGTTACTGTAATGAAAGGTGGAAATGCGGACATCTTTCGGTATGAATTAAAAAGTGGTAAAATGTTTCCTCTAGTCAGGTGGCCAAGCCTCGAAACTTCTCCCGCATGGTCACCAGATGGTAAAAGAATAGCTTTTGTCTCTGATCGAAAGAGATTTAGACAACCTAGAATTTACCTTTACAACATTGAAAGTCGGGAAGTAAAAAGCCTGCCTTTTGAAGGCAAATATTCGAGCGCACCTCGATGGTCTCCAGATAGTCGTCAATTGCTTTTTGAAGCTCAACATGAAAAATATTTTCAAATTTTTAAATACAGCCTCGACACCAATCAGATTCAACAACTAACCTTTGGACCATTTAATTCGGAGCAACCTGACTGGTCTCCAAATGGACAGCAAATCGTATTCACTTCAAGTCGTGGGGGAGTCCATAAACTTTATTTTATGTCAGCTTATGGCGGTCGTACAATTCGTGTCACCAATCAACCAGCTGGTGTTGCGGAAACAGCTCCAGCATGGAGCAAATAGGTTTTTATGAGACGAACGCCACAAATATTCATCATTCTACTTTTTTGTGCTTCATTCATTGGGCACCATTCACCTACTTCAGCACAATCGAATCTCGATGCTCAGTTGGCAAATCTGCAGGCAAACTTGGAGCGGCAAGATAAGATTCTTAAGACCCTTCAAGGATTGACGGCTGAACAAGCAAGGACACAGGGAGAGTTAAATCGTCTTCCACTTGCCGTCGAAGATCTTGATGAAGTGCGTAGAGACATTCGCGTGGTTGCGGAGAGCCTTCAGCAACTTCAGAGGGAGGTAGATAATCTTCATCGGGATCTGAAACAAACCAAACTAGCATTAACACCATCGAGCCAAAATTCTGGAGATAGCGAGCCACTGGTCATTGGACTACTGGCTCTACAATCGGGAGATATTAACCGGGCTGTTGACCAGCTAAAACCTCTGTTAACTGGGAAAAATGAATATCGTAAAGATGATTTACTGATGGTTTTGGGTAATGGCTTTTTGCAAAGTGGTTATCCGGAACAAGCGGCTTCTCACCTGAGCACACTGATTCGTAATTTTCCTCAAAGTCAGCACTTACCATCAGCTCTTTTTTTGCTGGGCAAAGCTTTTGGTGATTTGCAAGATGACTCTCGCAAATATACTATCTGGAAAGCACTGATTGAAGAGTATCCAAATCATCCGATGGCTCTCAAGGCAACTCTGTCTCTTGAAGCGATTCTCCGTTGAAGCGTCGCTCCCCTCTCGCTCAGAGACTCTGGCACGAGTTAAGAAAGGCTGAAGTCTCTCCTCAAAGCAACTTTCTTATTTGCGTAAGTGGAGGAAGTGACTCGATGGCACTTCTGCACTTATTCAAAGAAATCATCCCTTCTTCCTATCTTCATATTCTTCACTGTAATCACGGAGTCCGAACTGAGGCCAATAATGATGCGGTATTTGTTGAAAAACAGGCCAAATTGCTCCAAATTCCTATCCATCTACGAATCCATTTGGGCTTGGAGCAGTTGACCAGTGGTTTTCAAGCAGCAGCTCGAGAATGGCGACGTCAGGAAGCGAAATATCTTTGTAAATTGTTGAAACTTTCTTTCATTGTGCAAGGCCACCATAGGGGAGATCAATTAGAAACTCGTTTACACCGAATGTTGCGTGGAACACACCTAAGCAATTTGCAGGGTATGCATGTAAAGCAGGGTCACTGGCTCCGTCCACTACTGGTTTTCTCAAAAATAGAACTCAGAAATTACCTCCTACAGCACGATAAAACCTGGACAGAAGACTCAAGTAATGCAGAAAACAAATACACTAGGAATTTTCTACGGCATAAGGCGATTCCCAAACTTCAACAAGTTGCTGGAGGAGCATTGGAACAAAGGCTCGAAGAACTCTCCAAACAAAGCTCAGCTTTGCGGGAACACCTTCAAGCCGAACGAGAAAGTCTATGGTCAAAAGTATGTATTCAAGAAGCCAACTACCTGAAAATTTGCAACCTAAAATTAATCCAATTATCAGATCTTGTCTGTTGGGAGATTCTTCATCACTGGTTAAAAATGAATAATCTCAATCCTAACTTTGAGCGAATACAGGGTTTAGCCAGACAGATCAAGAAATCTCCAAGTAGTCCCTGGTGTTGGGAGATTGGAAAGGGTTGGCAAGTTCGATCCAAAAGCGGCCAGCTGACTCTTGAACATATCTCGACGCTTCAACCTAAATAACGCGAGATTAAATTACACCAACAGGGTTAAACTGGATTCTTCCGTTTTTCAGTTGAACATTGAGTTTTTGCCCATCTTTGATGATTCCTGAGAGAAGTGCCCTTGCCAAAGGAGTCTCCAGTTCCTTCTGAATTGCTCGTTTAAGGGGACGTGCGCCGTAAAATTGATCGAATCCTGTTTCACTGAGTAGTTTCATTGCGTCTGAGCTCATCTCTAGTTCAATTCCGCGCTCATCTAGTCTCTTCTGTAGTCTACGCAACTGTATCTGAACAATTTCTAGCACATCTTCTCGCTGAAGAGGATGAAATACAATTGTGTCATCGACACGATTGAGGAACTCTGGACGGAAGTGTCCTTTTAATTCGGCTAGAGCAGACTGACGAATGGATTGGAAATCTACTTTATTTCGAGTCTGCTCCATGATTTTTATAGAACCGAGATTGGAAGTCATCAAAATGAGTGTATTTCGAAAATCCACGGTCCTGCCCTGAGAGTCTGTAAGGCGACCGTCCTCTAAAATCTGTAGTAAAATATTGAAGACATCGTAATGAGCCTTTTCAATCTCATCGAAGAGAATCACACTGTAAGGCCTTCTTCGAATTGCTTCGGTCAACTGACCTCCTTCTTGGTAACCGACATATCCAGGAGGAGCTCCGATCAGTCGAGCTACAGCATGTTTTTCCATATACTCTGTACTATCTATCCGCACCATGCTTTGCTCATCATCAAAGAGAAACTCTGATAGTGCACGTGCTAGTTCGGTCTTACCCACCCCAGTTGGTCCCAGAAAAATGAAACTGCCGAGGGGCCGTTGTGGATCATTGATGCCGGAACGAGCTCTTAGTACTGCATCTGAAACAGTCTCAATCGCTTGATGCTGTCCCACTACACGCTGTTGCAAATGTTCAGGTAGGAGTAGCAGTTTCTCATTCTCACTTTCCAACATTCTGCTAACAGGAATTCCAGTCCATCTAGCAACAATCTCTGCAATATCTTCACTGCTTACTACTTCTCGTAAGAGTTGGTTTTGATGCTGTTCTGCAACCATCTGGGCTTGTGTAAGCTTATTCGCCAGATCTCTCAAAACTCCATATTCCAATTTAGCAGCTTCTTCCAAATTGTAGTTCCGCTTTGCCTTTTCAATTGCAAGACGGGTTTCCTCGAGTTGCTTTTTCAAATCGCTCAAGGATTGTAATGATTTTTTTTCTTTACCCCATTGAAGAGTCAGCGTATCCATTTTGTTCTGCAAATCTGCCAACTCACGACTGAGAATCTCAAGACGCTGGATAGAAGCTGAATCCTTTTCTTTCTTTAAAGCTGCTTTTTCAATTTCGAGTTGTAGAATTCTTCTCGAAATTTCGTCCATTTCTGCAGGCATTGAATTGATCTCAACCCTAAGTTTTGCAGCCGCTTCATCCATCAGATCGATTGCTTTATCAGGTAGAAAGCGATCAGCTATATAGCGATTGGAAAGGGTAGATGCTGCAATTAAAGCATTGTCCTTGATCCGGACACCATGGTGAATTTCATAGCGTTCTTTCAGACCACGCAAAATTGAAATGGTATCTTCAACACTTGGTTGATCAATCAAAACTTGTTGAAACCGACGTTCTAGAGCAGGGTCTTTTTCGATATGTTTCCGGTATTCATCCAGTGTGGTTGCGCCAATGCAATGTAATTCCCCTCGAGCTAGCATAGGCTTAAGCAAATTACCGGCGTCCATAGCACCTTCGGTCTTACCTGCTCCAACTACAGTATGTAATTCGTCTATAAACAGAATAATTTCACCATCAGATCTCTGCACCTCTTGAAGAACAGCTTTCACTCGTTCTTCGAATTCACCCCGATACTTGGCACCGGCAATCAAGGCCCCCATGTCCAGGGATATGATACGTTTGTCTTTCAAGCTATTTGGAACATCATTGCGAACAATTCGTTGGGCCAAACCTTCTGCAATTGCAGTTTTACCGACACCGGGTTCCCCAATCAGCACTGGATTGTTCTTTGTACGACGAGAGAGAACCTGTGTAACTCTGCGGATTTCGTCGTCTCTTCCAATTACCGGATCAAGTTTGCCTTCTTGAGCATGCTTGGTAAGATCCTGCCCATATTTTTCCAGAGCTTGGTAGTTATCTTCAGGGTTTTGTGAATTAACCCTTTGATGGCCTCGAACTTCTTCCAATGTCTTGCAAATTCTCTCTTTGGTAATTCCACAGTTCGCCAAAAAACGTCCGGCACTTCCCCTCTTACCCTCATCCACCAATGATAACAGTAGATGCTCGACACTAATGAAGGAATCCCCCATCTGCTTGGATTTTTCTTCAGCATTGACTAGAACCTGATTTAGTTCCCCTGACCCACTCACTTGGGTTGAGGAGGATCCACTGAGGGTAGGTAATGTATCTAACTGTTGTGACAGCTGCATCTGAAAAGTAGGTAAGATAATTTCCATCTTTTCCAACAATTGCGGAATTAAACCATTTTCTTGAACTACGAGTGCATACAAAAGATGAATACTAATAACCTGAGAGTTTTGTCTCCGAATCGCTTCTTTCTGAGATATCTCTAAGGCAAGCAGCGTTTTTTCCGTGAATTTTCGCGGATCCATAAGATTCTCCGGTAAATTATTATTTGTTAGCACTCATTATATTTGAGTGCTAACAAATAAACAAGCATTGCTTTTGGTCATCAATTCTCAAGTCGCTGAGCATTATCCAAAATAATGATTTCTAATACGCTGAGAAAGTTTATCTAAGACCCATCGATTGAGTTCATTGATTGATTATAGCCGGTCATCTCTACGTACCCTACTCCTTGTATGGATTGTCCATTCTGAGTGCCTTGGACACTAACTGATCCTTCCCAATAGGAGACTGTAGTTTGTAGTTCCTGGTCACTCATTCTAGGTGAAATTTCAAGTTCAAGATTTTCAAAAGGTAGCTTCAGGGTCCACCCAGCTGGATAGGATGTTCCAGTGTTAGGGCTTTTCCAAAATTCAATGACTTTAAGAGCTACTTCTTCAAAAATTAGATTTCGACTTTCTCCATTTGGTTTGACCAATTTACCTGAGCTTTGTTCATCTGGTTTTCCGGATTTATCACGTAGTTGATAGTACATTAAATCTGTCCCATCATTAAGTTGTAATGCGAACCAGTCCCAACCTACTTGGTTTGACTCAAGGACACTTGTGCTCCACTCACGATCCAGCCAACTTGAGCCAGTAACATCATAGGTTCCTTTCGGAGTGAACACCTCACCGCTCACGCTCATTCGAGTGAAAGAATAGTAATAAGAGGCGTTGCCCGGTTCTTTTCCTTTCTGGCTGAGTCCCTGATTTCCTTGGAGCACCAATGGCTTACTTGGAGTCACATCAAGTTTGATCCCAAATTCCTCCGTCTTAGCAAGTAATACCCATCTCATGGGATCACTATTCACTCCTTTGATTTCCCAGTCATCTAACCAAATTTTTAGAGGATTTAATTCCGTACCAGCTAGGCCCAAAGCAGCACGCTGAAAACGCTCAGCATGGTAAAAACGACCTTCATGAATGTCAGAAAGAGCCAAATGCCCCATATAGAGTTGGTTGGTTCTCCAAGGTGAACCTGAGTGCTCAGGAAGTTCTGGCACAAGCGAATTTCGAAACAAGGTCACTTGAAAACCAAAGGGGTGTCCAAATGAAGTTTGAAGATTCCCAGTAAAATACCACCATTCATTTCGGAATTCTGGATGATCGGCGTGATCTTGGGGAAATGAAAAAAGACGTGGCTCCAGCGCACGCGCGTAGCCAGATACATCACCCCCCCCCAATACCTCTGCAACATTTAGGTTACCACTACCATGGGCAGGCGGTTCTGGCAGATCAAATCCAAGCAATGAAATGCTAAGAAGAGCCAGCGAACCAAAGGTAATTAAAATTAATTTGTAGTCTCGCATTCACATCAACCAATCAGAGTAAGAGAACTATTACCCACAATTTAATTAGATCTAAATCAGAGAGAGAAGTCTAAGAATGTTTAAAGCAGAATAAAATATTGGATGAAACCAGAGAACTGTGGAAAGAAATATTATAGAAGTGGATGAAGGAAGGTAGTTTTGCTAGATCTTGGCGAACTCCATTAAGGCAAATTCTTGATGGGAATTCAGGGCTTTTAAGCACTATTCAGTTATTTGCAGGAATCATTTCAGTTGGTAATAGGGAGGTGTTCTTCATAAATGGCTTCAAAGGCTTTGATCAGGTAATCTACATCTAGAGAACCGCAAGTCTCTCTGATTGAGTGCATGGCAAGCATCGCAGCACCCACGTCAACGGTTTCTACCCCAAGGCGTGCAGCAGTGATCGGACCAATCGTGGAACCACACGCCAGATCGGTACGCATCACAAATTTTTGAACAGGGACATTATTCTTATAACAGATTTGTTCAAACCAAGCTTCCGTTTTTGCAGAGGTAGCGTAACGGCCCTGAGAATTTCGCTTGATGACTGGCCCCTCATTCATTTGCGGGAAGTGATTGGGATCGTGCTGTTCTGAATAATTTGGGTGAACAGCGTGCGCCATGTCTGCAGATACAAGAATCGAATTAGCTACTGCCCTTTCGTAAGCCTGTCTAGATTCCGTTTGCTCCGCTAATCTTCTGATAACAAATTCCAGAAAAGAAGAATGAGCACCTTCCGTTGTTTGACTTCCAATTTCTTCGTGATCGTAACAAACCAAAACCTGAGTCCAAGGTTTAGCTGAGCGAGATTTACAAAGCGCTTGCAAACCTGTGAAGCAACAGAACAAGTTGTCCAAACGTGCCGAAGCAATGAATTCAAGATTTGGCCCCCAACACTCAGCAGATTGTGTGTCGTAAAGACTTAAATCCCAACTACGGATCTTACTCCCATCCAAATCCAATTCCTCTGCAAGCCAGAACTTTAGGGCATCGTCAGTTTCCCAGTTTTGACTCTTGGACAAAATGGGGGGCAGGTGTTTTTGTCTATTGAGTTGTAAACCCTTCTCGTTAACCTCTCGATTAAGATGGATTGCAAGCTGTGGAATCCTGATCAGTGGTTGACCACAAAGAAGCGAATAAGTTTTCAACCCATTTGCAGACTCAACGAAGACTCTTCCTGCCAAGGATAAATCTCTGTCAGTCCACGTTCCAAGCAAGACTCCACCATACACCTCTACCCCCAACTGACGGTAACCATTGCGATTAATGTTGGGGTGGGGCTTAAGTCTTAGATTGGGGCTGTCAGTATGGGCTCCAATAATGTGCGCTCCATGATCTGGAAAAGATTCTCCCTGAACCCAAGCCACAATGCTTGTTTCACCTCGAGTTACATAGTATTTTCCACCCCTCATCGTCTCCCAAAGTTGACTTTCCCGCAACTCTTTAAAATCTTTGTCAATAAGTTGACGTTTAATCGATTGTACAGCGTGGAAGGGCGTCGGGGATGAATTCAAAAATTGGCGCAGGTCTGAAACAGAGGACATAACAATTACAGAGCCATTGCAACTAAAATAATCAGCAAGTAAATACCAAACATGATCGTAGATTTTGTTTTGGTAAGCGTGTAATTGTCACTCCAGAAAAGATAGATTGCCAATGCAGTAGCGCCAATCAGCATATACACCAATTCAATCTGTGGTAGATTCACTGGAGTAACAGCCCCGGTCAACACTAATGCTAGAAGGATTGGGACACTGAGGCAAATACATATATCAAAAATATTGCTACCAAAGACGTTGGAGATAGCAGCATCATAGTTGCCCCTTTTTGCGCTCAAGACTGAAAGTACCGTGTCTGGCACCGAAGTTCCAGCTGCGATTACAATGAAACCCATGATCACTGCATCAATACCAAGAAGATCACCAAGTTGGATAGAGGCTTCAACCAAGATATGTGAGGCTAACCCCATCACCAGCATCATTCCCAAAACCCACTTCCATGCGTGCGATTCATCACGAATTTCTAGCTCAGATTCTTCACCTTCATTACTCGCACCAGTGTCCTCTGAAACACTCATATCAATGTCTTCACTAGCTAAATTTCTTTTGTGTTTGCGATAATCAAAGTTTAACCAAAAGATATAGCCCACATAAGCGAGGATGAACAATGCTGCGACACCAAAGCCCCAAGCATTTGGGAATGCTAAAAGAGCCACGAGCAATAAAATGACCAC
>MDTD01025435.1_pt1 | contig 10252 bp, 9 predicted proteins | sample 811221 | NCBI WGS metagenome assembly MDTD01 (sample SAMN05326646, study PRJNA326480) | marine metagenome | isolation source: seawater | place: Pacific Ocean: South West | collected 2011
ATAGGATATACAGCCAAGGCAATTACCTGACTCAATAAGGACCCAATGGTTAGAGTGGAAATGTCTTTTAAAATTTTGTTATTAATTAAAAATTTATTTAAAAGATTAATTAATTTCAAATTATTATGTTTTTGGTCTAATTAAATATGCAATTTCAACTGCCTTTCTTGCTGAATCAATGTCAAATCCATTGCCGCTTAAAATTGCTTCATAGCTTTTAGTATGAAGTTCAGTGAATCCATCAGAAAACTCAAATTCTTCACCTTCAATTTTTAGAGCTCTAAATGTTTTTTTTCCTTCATTGACAACTTTTTTAGGAAGATTTTTAGCATTGATACTCAAGAACCAGTTAACTTTTGCATTTTCTAAAGTTAAAGTTCCAGATGCAGTATCGTCGTTATTTATGTGGATGTCATTTTCAACATGGTCTCCAAATATCCATATTAACATATCAAAAAAATGTACTCCAATATTAGTTGAAATGCCACCTGATTTATCAATATCACCTTTCCAACTTTGATGATACCACTTTCCTCTTGAAGTAATGTAAGTTAGATCAATTTCATACTTTTTATCTGACGAATTGGTCAAAATTTTTTCTCTTAACTTAATTAAATTTGAATGCAACCTTAGCTGAAGAATTGTATATGTTTTTTTACCAGTTTCCTTTTCAATATCTTTAATTGCATCAACATTCCAAGGGCTTAATACCAATGGTTTTTCACAAATTACATTGCATCCAGATCTTAAACTATAGCGAATATGCGCATCATGTAAATAATTTGGAGAACATATTGAAATATAATCTATTGGATTACCAGTTCTTCTTAATTTATCAATAAAGCGGTCAAATCTTTCAAATTCTGTAAAAAAATTTGCCCCAGGAAAATAACTGTCCATAATCCCAACTCCGTCATATGGGTCGTATGCTGCTACTAATTCGTTACCTGTATCTTTTATGGCTTTTAAATGTCTAGGAGCTATATAGCCTGCAACTCCTATAATTGCAAATCTTTTCATTAATTAATTTTTATAAACAATTTCATTTTCTTTAATATATATATCTCCACTTTGCTCGCATTTTGCAAAATTATTAGAATCAAAATTTAATCTAATACCAAATTCACTAATCCATCCAATTTGCTTGGCAGGATTTCCGACAACTAATGCATAATCTTTTATACTTTTTGTAACTACTGAACCTGCTCCAACAAAAGAATATTTACCTAATGAATTACCGCAGACAATAGTTGCATTTGCTCCAATAGAGCAACCTTTTTTAATAATTGTTTCCATATATTCATCTCTTCTAATTACACCACTTCTTGGATTTATTACATTTGTAAAAACCATAGATGGCCCTAGAAAAACGTCATCTTCACATTTTACACCGGTATAGACTGAAACATTATTTTGAATTTTAACATTATTTCCTATAATAACATTGGGGGATATCACCACATTTTGTCCAATATTACAATTAGATCCAATTATAGAATTTTTCATTATATGTGAGAAGTGCCATATTTTTGTACCTAATCCGATCTCACAAGGCTCATCAATAAAAGAGCTAGGGTGTACAAAAAAATCTTTTTTACTCATCACTTACTTTTTAAAAAAACTTCTGACTGAAGAAATAATTATATCCTGATTAGAATTTTCGAATTCGCTGTGAATTGGAAATGACAATACTGAATCACATAATTTCTCAATATTTGGAATAGTAAAATCCTCACAAACGTATTTGGAAAAGGCTTCTTGTTTATATAGAGGAACAGGATAGTAGATCATTGAGGGTATATCTTTTGAATTTAAAAAATTTACTAATGATTTTCTTACTTTATTATCAATTTTAATTGTGTACTGATGAAAAACATGGTCTGTTTTTTTACTTCTTTTAGGTACAATAATTTCTTCAATATCATTAAAAGCTTTGTCATATTCATCAGCCATTTTATTCCTATACATTGAGTATTCATCTAGTTTTTTTAACTTAATATTTAATATAGCTGCCTGAATTGAATCTAATCTAGAATTACAACCTGTTATTTTATGAAAATATTTTTTTTCTTGACCATGATTAGCTATCATTCTTATCTTTTTAGCTAAATCTTCGTCATTAGTAAATAATGCCCCGCCATCTCCATAACAGCCTAGATTTTTAGAAGGAAAAAATGAAGTTGTACCTATGTCACCCATAGTACCTGTTTTTTTTATTTTTCCATTGTCAAAATAATAATTTGCTCCTATAGCTTGAGCATTGTCTTCAATAACATACAAATTATGTTTTTTGGCCAAATCTAAAATGGGCTCCATATCACAAGATTGACCAAAAAGATGAACAGGTACAATTGCTCTAGTTTTATCATTAATCAAATTCTCAATGTGCTCAGCTTTAATATTAAAAGTATCAAAATCAACATCAGCCATGACAGGTTTAAACCCAAGTAAGGAAATAACCTCTGCAGTAGCAACATATGTGAAAGAAGGACAAATTATTTCTGAATCTTTTTCTAAATCTAAAGCCATTAAAGCAATCTGTAAAGCATCTGTTCCATTAGCACATGGTATAACATTATTTACATTTAAATACGATTTTAAATTTTCTTCAAACCTTTTAACATCAGGTCCATTTATAAATTTTGATGATGAAATTACCTCTAGGATTGATTTGTCAATTTCAGATTTAATTTTATTGTATTGACTTTTTAAGTCAACCATTTGAATTTTCATAGTTATTACAATCTAGAGTCAACTAAATCTCTATCAAAAAATGATTTTACATCAAAAACAACTGATTTGTCATTGAATTTTAGTTTACTGATATTTAAATTAATAAATTCTTTGTGATTAACTGCAAGTATGATTGCATGATATTTTTCATTTATTTCACTAATCAACTCTATTTTAAACTCATCTTTTACATTTTTCTTGTTAGCATGTGGATCAAAAATATCCACTGAAATATTAAACTCTTTCAATTCATTAACTATGTCAATTACTTTTGAATTTCTAATGTCAGGGCAATTTTCCTTAAAGGTAATTCCCAAAACTAATACCTTAGAACTAGTTATAATATGGTTATTTGAAATCATTAATTTGATAACCTTATTAGCTATAAATTTTCCCATGTTATCATTTACTCTTCTTCCAGAGAGAATGACTTGGGGTGTATATCCTAAGCTTTGAGCTTTAAAAGCAAGATAATACGGATCAACACCGATACAATGTCCTCCAACAAGGCCAGGTTTATATTTCAAGAAATTCCATTTTGTACCCGCTGCTTCTAAAACATCAGACGTATCTATATTCATCTTATCAAAAATCAATGCTAGTTCATTTACAAACGAAATATTTACATCTCTTTGAGCATTTTCAATTGCTTTTGAAGCCTCAGCTACTTTGATGCTTTTCGCTTTAAAGGTACCGGCCTCAATAATACCCTTATACAGAGCATCTACTTGATCTGCAATTATTGGATTAGATCCAGACGTTACTTTAACAATTTTAGTTAATGTATTTACTTTATCTCCAGGATTAATTCTTTCAGGCGAGTATCCACAGAAGAAATTAACATTATACTTTAAACCAGAAAATTTTTCTAAAACAGGGACACAGTCTTCCTCAGTACAACCAGGATAAACAGTTGATTCATAAATAACAATATCATTAGCTTTTAAAACTTTTCCAATCATTTCTGAAGCAGAAAGTAATGGATTTAAATCAGGAGATTTAAACTTGTCTATTGGAGTTGGAACTGTAATTATAAAAATATTACAAGATTTAATATCATTTAAAGATGATGAAAAAATCAAACCCTTATTAGATTCTATGTCATTACAACTAGTAACTTTCTTTAACTCATCTATATCACATTCATTTGTTTTATCAATACAGTTTTTAAGTTCATTAACTCTTGTTTTATTAATATCAAAACCAATAACTTTATATTTTTTAGAAAATTCTACAGCTAATGGCAAACCTACATAACCCAAGCCAATGATTGCTATTTTTTGATTATTGTTACTCATAAAAAAATTATTTATTTCAGAGTTTGGTTATTATTTTTTAGTAAATTTTAATATCTGTAATATTCTGGCTTGAAAGGACCTTCTACATTGACTCCTATATAATTAGCCTGATCTTCATTAAGTTCTTCTAGTTCTACACCAAGTTTTTTTAGATGAAGTCTAGCCACTTTTTCATCTAAGTGTTTTGGCAACATATATACTTTATTTTCATATGAGTCAGAGTTTAACCATAATTCAATTTGAGCTAAAGTTTGATTAGTAAATGAGTTACTCATTACAAAGCTAGGATGGCCAGTTGCACAACCTAAATTTACTAACCTGCCCTCAGCTAAAATAATAATATCTTTTCCATCAATTGTGTAGAGGTCAACCTGTGGCTTAATTTCTTTTTTTGTACTTCCAAAATTTTTATTTAGCCAAGCCATATCAATTTCATTATCGAAATGACCAATGTTACAAAGAATAGCTTTATCCTTCATCAGTTTGAAATATTCTTCAGTAATGATATCTTTATTTCCAGTTGCAGTAATAATAATATCTGCTTTTTCAATAACTGATTTAATTTTTTTAACCTCATATCCATCCATTGAGGCTTGGAGAGCACATATTGGATCTATTTCAGAAACTGTAACTATTGCACCTGCTCCGCTAAATGAAGCAACAGTTCCTTTTCCTACATCACCATATCCAGCAACCAATACTCTCTTTCCAGCCATCATTATGTCTGTGGCTCTTCTTACAGCATCGACTGCACTTTCCTGACAACCATATTTATTATCAAACTTAGATTTAGTAACAGAATCATTAACATTAATGGCCGGCAATGGAAGAGATCCATTTTTTACTCTTTCATATAATCTATGTACACCTGTTGTTGTTTCCTCAGACAATCCTTTTATACCATCAATTAATTCAGGGTAATTATCTAAAACTAAGTTTGTTAAATCTCCTCCATCATCAAGGATCATATTTAATGGCTTCTTTTCTTCACCAAAAAAAATTGTTTGCTCAATACACCAATCAAATTCTTCTTCATTCATGCCTTTCCAAGCATAAACAGGGATTCCTGCTGCTGCTATAGCAGCGGCGGCATGATCTTGAGTAGAAAAAATATTACATGAGCTCCATGTAACCTCTGCTCCTAATTCAACTAGTGTTTCTATTAAAACAGCAGTTTGAATTGTCATGTGTAAACAACCTGCAATTCTCGCTCCTTTTAATGGTTTTACACCATTGTATTCTTCTCTGATAGACATTAATCCTGGCATTTCAGCTTCAGCTAAATTAATTTCTTTTCTTCCCCATTCTGCTAAAGAAATATCTTTTACTTTATAAGGTATATATTTAGTTTTACTCATTTTATTATTTTTTAATTTTTTCTTTTATTAATTCAACATAATCTAATTTTTCCCATGTAAATAATTCAACATCCATTTTTTTTGTTTCTCCATTAGGTGAAACAAAAGTTTTATTGATAATTTTCGATTCTCTTCCCATATGGCCATATGCAGCTGTTTCTTGATAGATAGGGTTTCTCAATTTTAATCTTTTTTCAATAAAATAAGGACGCATATCAAAAATTTCTTCAACTAATTTTGCTAACTCACTGTCAGAATAACCAACATTAGAAGTACCAAAAGTATTCACAAAAATTCCCATTGGTTTTGATACCCCAATAGCATAACTAACTTGAACTAAACATTCATCAGCCACACCTGCAGCTACTAAATTTTTTGCTATATGTCTTGTAGCATATGCTGCACTTCTATCTACTTTACTAGGATCTTTACCAGAAAAAGCTCCACCTCCATGAGCACCTTTACCACCATACGTGTCAACAATAATTTTTCTTCCAGTTAAACCAGCATCACCATGAGGACCTCCAATTACAAATTTACCTGTTGGATTTATATGATAATGAATTTCATCACTGAAAAATTTTTTAAAATTTGGATATTTTTTTAAAATTCTTGGAATTAAAATTGTTATTACATCAGACTTTATTTGAGATAACATTTTTTCTTCAGTATCAAAATCATCATGTTGAGTAGATATTACTATGGCAACAATTTTTTCAGGTAAATTATTTTTATCGTACTGAAGTGTAACTTGAGATTTTGAATCAGGTCTTAGGTAAGTGACTTCATCATTCTCTCTTCTTAGATTTGCAAGCTCTATCAAAATCTTGTGTGATAAGTCAAGAGAAAGTGGCATAAAACTTTCTGTTTCATTACAAGCATATCCAAACATCATTCCTTGATCACCAGCTCCTTGATCTTCGGGGTTTTTTCTCTCAACACCTTGATTAATATCTGAAGATTGTTCATGAATTGCTGATAAAACTCCGCATGAGTTTCCGTCAAACATATATTCACTTTTATTATAACCGATTCTATTAATTGTTTCTCTAACAATTTTTTGAACATCAAGTGATGTTTTTGTTTTAACTTCGCCAGCAATTACTACTTGACCAGTAGTTACTAAGGTTTCACATGCTACTTTTGAATTTGGATCAAAAGCCAAAAAATTATCAATTAATGCATCACTAATTTGATCAGCAATTTTGTCTGGGTGACCCTCACTTACTGACTCAGATGTAAAAATATAACCCATATTTATTTAATTTTATTTATTAATTGCCCTTCCAATCATTTGCTCCCAATCTCTATTAGTTCTTAACTCATCATTAGTTTTTTTAACAGAGCGTAAAACATTATTCACAGTTCCTAATTTTGTTGTTAAATGTATAATAGCACTTAAATCCTTGGGAAAGCAGTGGCCTCCAAATCCAAAATCTCCATCATGACCTGGAACACTAAAATGAGAATTTCCAATTCTTTTATCTTCCAAAACACATTTAACCACGGTATCATAATTTAAATTGAATTTGGTGCACAACTGAAACATTTCATTTGCAAATGAAATTTTTGTTGCAAGGAACAAATTGGTGAAATATTTTATCATTTCTGCATGGATTGAATCTGTTAAGATAATATTAGAATTAGGAAAAACATTGGAGAAAATATTTTTTAAAAAATTAACTATTGGTTTTGAACCACCTAAAATAATTCTTTCTTGTTTCGAGTAATCATCTACAGCATTTTTTTCAGTTAAAAATTCAGGGTTAAATACTAAATTAACGTTACTGTATTTTTTACTTAAATAATCACTTGTTCCAGGTATTACCGTTGATTTATTCACAAATATCACGTCCTTTAAATTAGAAAAATTATCAATAACAGATTCTACAATTGAAAAATCACATGAACCATCTTTATTCATTGGAGTTGGAACACAAATAAAAATTACTTTACATTTTGATCTAATTTCATCAATATTTGAGTTACACAACTCAGTGTTTAAATCATAAGTCAAAACTTTATAAAAAGATTTAAACTTTAGGTAAACAGCATTTCCAACAAAACCTTGTCCGATTATTCCAATATTCATAGCTTCGCTCGTGCACTAACTAGAAAATTAAGCATTGTGAAAAACATTTGACAGCTCAAACAGCTTAAATTATGCAGCTCAAAATTACTTAATTTATTCTTATTTAAAAAAGGATTAGTTTTGTTTTTTATGAAAAGAATATTAATAACGGGTGCTGCTGGATTTATTGGTTCTCATCTTGCTGATTATTACTTAAATCAAAATTTTAAAGTTTATGGAATTGATAATCTTTTGACGGGTTCATACAACAACCTTATTCAAAATATAAATAATAAAAACTTTACTTTTTTAAATCACGATGTAAGAGAAAAGATTTTAATCAAAGAACCCATAGATTACATTCTGCATTTTGCATCTCCTGCAAGTCCTGTTGATTATTTAAGATATCCGATTGAAACTTTACAAATAGGATCCAAGGGAACCGAAAATATATTGGAATTTGGACATAAAAATAAAGCTACAGTTCTAGTAGCTTCAACTTCTGAAATATATGGTGATCCTCTACAAAATCCTCAAACCGAATCTTATTTCGGAAACGTAAACCCGGTTGGACCGAGAGCAGTATACGATGAAGCAAAGAGATATTTAGAAGCTATCACAACTGCTTATTCGAAAAAAAAACAATTAGACGTAAGAATTGTTAGAATTTTTAATACTTATGGTCCTAGGATGAGAAAAAATGACGGTAGAGTAATTCCAAACTTTATTAATCAGGCATTAAATAATGAAAATTTTACAGTTTTTGGTGATGGAACTCAAACTAGATCGTTTTGCTACATAGATGACTTAATAATAGGGCTAGACAATCTACTTAAGTCAAAATATAAGTTTCCCATTAATATTGGAAATTCTAATGAAATTTCAATTAATCAATTATTAAAATTGATAAAATCATTATTAAAAACTAATTCGAAAGTTATTTTTTCCAAACTTCCTGAAAATGATCCAAAGTTCAGAAAACCTGATATTTCACTAGCAAAAAAAATTTTGGATTGGGAGCCTAAAACAAGTTTGTTAGACGGATTAGTTAAAACTATTGATTATTTTTGTAGAAATGAAGAAGATTAATTTTTTTGTTTTTTTCTTTATAATTAATTCATGTTCATATCCGGAAATGATCAGAAATGAATTAGTTTATGAAAACAATTTTGAGGAGATGAATTTAAGTGAAATTGATGGAGGAGATTTTATGAGCTTTAACAATTCAACTGTTTTGGGTAATTTCAATAATGATGGATTTACATTATTTCTTGAAGATATTGGAGATCATGATTATGTTTTTATTTCTTTTGATTTATATATACATGGTAGTTGGGATGGAAACTTTAATGGTTTTCAAGAAAATGACAAAGCTGACAAATGGGTAATGGAATTTAAACCCGATATGGACTTATACAAAGATCCCTCTTCTGATAATTTTACTACAACATTTTCTAATAGTCCCTGCTGGTCAGATTATTGTTTAAGACAATCTTATCCTGAAGTTTATCCATTTGAAAATAATCCCAAAACCGGTTCATTTAAGACTAATTTAGATAAGTTGTGTCCAACATCTTTTTTCGGTGGAAAAACAACCCTATATCAAATTGAAAAGGGTTTTAAAAGTAGTGGCAATAACATTGTTGTTAGATTTTATGATGAATTATACCAACCAAATGCGATAAATAAAGATGGAATACCTGAACAAAAATGTGATGAAAGTTGGTCACTAGACAATTTAAGAGTAAGAGTAATTAAATATAAATGAATTTAAAATATATTATTTTACTTCTAACCACTTCATTTATTTATTCACAAAATATTAATCTAAATAATGATTATAATTATCAAAAAATTAGAGATTTAATTTTATTGAATGAAATCGAAACTAGCTATTCACTAAATGTAAGACCACTAAATTTAAATGATTTTAGTGAATTATTTAAAGACCAATACAAATCAATATATAAAAATAATAGTGGTTCTATCGATTTAAAGAGTTTGGGGATAGACTATTTTACAGAGTTTAATTCACATCATCCTTATAATAGAAATAATGGCACTATGATACCAAACAGAGGATATCAACATATAATTTCACCAGGACTATTTCTAAAAGCGGGTCCACTATCTATACAATTTAAACCAGAACATCATTTTAGTGAAAATAAAGATTTTGATGGTTTTTGGGAAGGTCATTATCCAGTTATATGGGCTAAGAGATATATTTTATGGAATCATATCGATATGCCAGAAAGATTTGGTACTAAATCTCATAATAAAACTACCATAGGACAATCAAGTATAAGATTAAATTGGAAAAATCTTTCTTTAGGAATTTCAAATGAAAATTTATGGTGGGGGCCGTCAATACGAAATAGTATTATGATGAGTAATCATGCGCAAGGATTTAAGCATATAACATTTAATACCATAAAACCAATAAAGACTTTTATAGGAAATTTTGAATGGCAAGTAATAACAGGTAGACTAGAAAGTTCTGGTTTTACTCCCCCCAGAACTGATTTTGAGTATGCTGGTACAAAAATATATGTACCAAAAATAAATCAAAATGGATGGACTGACGACTGGAGATATCTTCAAGGTTATGTAATTTCATATTCACCTAAATGGATAGATGGATTATCAATTGGGTTTATAAGGTGGGTTCAAATGTATTCAGCAATGATTGAAGGAATGTATACCTGGATGAATGGTACACCAACATATTTTCCAGCATTTCAAAATTTATTTAGAAAGAATGATAAGTATGATGAATTGGAACAACAAAC
>MDTD01058669.1_pt1 | contig 10252 bp, 4 predicted proteins | sample 811221 | NCBI WGS metagenome assembly MDTD01 (sample SAMN05326646, study PRJNA326480) | marine metagenome | isolation source: seawater | place: Pacific Ocean: South West | collected 2011
GTTTCAGGGAATCCTATTGAGAACGATTATAATGTTTCTGTAAATGGTGACGGGGAAATCAATATGTCTTTAGGAGATGTAATAAAAGCAAATGCAAAACAAATTAGTTTTGATAAATCCAAAGAAGAACTATCTGCAGGAATTGCTTCATTGAGCCTAAATCTCTTTCAAAATAAAAATTCTGCCGATTTAAAATCTCTTAAAGTTTCAAAAAAAGATGGTGTAGATTGGGATTCGGCAACATTTAAATTTGATAAAATTGGACTTGACGGTTTAGTTAGTGTTAAAGATGTGGTTGCAACCGTAAAAGGGAAAAATGATAATTACGAAAAAAATGCAGAAGGAACACTTGATTTAGATTCAAATTTAATTCCAGGTACAACTATTAATGCGGAAGGCATTCGAGTAAGCATGAATTTGAAAGACGGAAAATGGTCATTTGGATTAAATGGTGACAGATTGGGTATTATTATGCTAAATGATAGCTTAAAACTCATTTCATCTAAATTAAAATACGAAAATAAAAAGTTTGAAATGGAAACTTTAGAAGCAATTCTTTCTCTTCCAGGGCGTACTATTCAAGCGGAAGGATCTAATGTGATTATAGAGAAAGATAACATTGATTGGGATCAAATTAAATTTCCTATGCCAAAAATACTTCCCAAATTAGGGCCATTTGAATTTGATAATGGAGATGCAATAATTAAAGGTAAAAAAGAGTCATATGCCCTTGGCCTTGATGTCAAGTCAAGTTTTGAAAGTGAGAATATAAATTGGCTAAGTGCAGAGGGTAAAGCCAGTTTACTTTGGAATTATAGAGAGAAAAAGTTGCCAGAAGTCACCGGATATGATTTAAATGTAAATGCTAAATCTCCCAAGATTCCTGACGCATTCCTTCCTCCTGGAACTTGGCCAATTTCATTTAGTCTTGTAATGCCATTTGCTGCAGGACCAGTTCCGATGGAAGCTGAAGTTGGATTTGAAGCATCTGCTGGAGCTAGTCTAGGTTTATCGGGATCTATTAAAAAAATGGGTGATTCGACTAATATCTCTGCTCAAGGAACTGGTAATGCGGAGGTTGTGATTTCCATTGTTGGATCTGTTGGTGTAGGATCTAAGTATTTAGTTAAATTGGCTGGATTTTTAAAGGGTTCTGCTATAGCAAATGCAGGTCTATCACTTGGCCTTAATGGTGAGATTAATAACGAATTTAATTTTGTCAGTCTTGAAGGTGATTATTCTGTGGATGCAAATTTTATGGCAAAACTCTCTGCTGGTCTTGAAGCAAAAGCACTTCTAATTTTCCAGAAAACTCTCTATGAGGTAACACTAAAGAAATGGGAATTAGGCTCTTCTAAAAAAGAGGGAAAATATGATTTTCTTGAAAACAAGGAAAAAGAAAGTGAGACAACAGGACTATTTAAAGGGAGAAACATCTCTAAAGACGATTTAAATAATCCACCAGAGGTTGAGCATAACACAAAAGAGTATTTGCAGGCAATGGATAAATTTAATCTAATTCTTAATGAAGACAATCCTAATCAAAAAATTGAAGAATCTGATAATAATGATGCATTGTTTGACTCTACTATAATAAATGATAAAAAAACCAAATTAGTTAATGTTCTCGAAGCTGTAATAAATGACAATTTATCTAATAAAGAATTTATAAAATTCACGAAAAAAATAAATCGAGACGAAGATAAACTTGAAAGCAAAAAAGAACTCCATAAAATCGAAATGGATAGACAATACGAAAAATTAGAAGCAGCAAAAAAGGGGAAACTTTCACTTTATAAAACATATTTGAAAGGTAGAGATGAAGGTCATTATAAAAGAAAAATAGAAAGACTCAAAAAAGAATATAAATCAAAAGTTGAGAAAGACTTAATTAAATTATTAGAATACAAGACGAAAACAGATATTTATCAAAATCAAATAAATGCAGCAAAGACATACTTAAGCAATATTGATCCAATTCTTGAGAACCCTGAACTAACTATTTCTATAATAGATCAACAAATTTCTGAATATAGGGTTATTAATCAAAGAGCAAATGAACAACGTTACTCGATAGAAAATTATTTAACAGACTTAGATTTCGCAAACGCAAATATAGACTATGAAGATTAATGCAAAGTTTGAATTTTATATATATTAGTTATTCAGCTTGAACACTTTGTTGCCCCGGATCGGTTATTTCAATTTGACCAGCCCACATACACATATTTGTATCACCCTCTAGAAGAGCTGCATTGCCTAATATTTTTAGCTTTTTTGCTCCTGGACTCCATGGTGTTATTGTAACAGGTATACAGGAAGAAGGAACAAAAACAGGAGCAGGGCCTGCCATTTTCCAGTTCATTGGATTCGCTGGTGAATTGCACTGTCCAAATGCAGGGATATTTAAATTTGGAATAAAATCCATTACACTCAATTGAGGATTTCCCTCATCTTTTGGCGTTAAAGGCAACGGTAATGCCGCTAGATCAACTTCTTTATCACCCATGGAGCATTTAGCTTTAGCACCAGAACAAACGCATAATCCCATAATATAATTTTTTTTAAACTTAGTTTTTTTTATTTAATTTTAGAAGAAGTTACTAAAATTATTCTAATGGCGTTACCAACTTCAGGTTCTGGCGGAGAACAAGATCAGTTTTGGCCTTTGCCAAAATTCTATTTTTCTGTTGATATTGATGATTTGACTGATCTGGGTTTTTTAGAAGTTTCTGGTTTAGAAATTGAAGCTGACAATGTATCTTACAGGCATGGAAATGATCCAAGCTTTGGAACTATCCAAATGCCTGGAATAAAGAAATCTGGAAACATCATTCTTAAAAAAGGAGTTTTTGTAAACGACGAAATTTACCAATCTTTGATATCAAAAATTTCTTTAAACACTTATAAGAGAATGACTTTGGTTATACGCCTAATGGATGAGAATTCAGAACCAAGAATTACTTGGGAAATAAATAATGCATTCCCTTTAAAATTTACTTCTACTGAAATGAATTCTGAGTCTTCCGAAGCAGCAATAGAAAGTATTGAATTTTCTCACCACGGTATTACTCAAACTTGATTTTTTTCTAGCTTTTTAAAACCTAATTTATTATTTTTAATAAAATTTGTTTAGTTAAATGAGTTTGTCTACTAGGATATACAAAAAAAATATTTCAAACAAAAAGATAAATGGTACCTCCTCTGGATCTAACACTTCAAAACATAGAGAAAATAATACTACAAAACAGCTTCAATCTTATCAAAACCTAGCAGACCAATACGTAACTCATCAATCAGATAAGAATATTCAACTCCAATCAAAAGAGAATAAAACGGGATTACCCGAAAATATTAAAAATGGTGTCGAACAATTGTCTGGATATTCTTTAGACGATGTAAAAGTCCATTTCAATTCCTCCAAACCAGCTCAACTTAAAGCAAAAGCTTATGCCGAAGGTAATCAAATTCATGTTGCAAATGGGCAAGAAAAATATCTAGCTCATGAGGCATGGCACGTAGTCCAACAAAAAGAAAATCGAGTAAGCCCTAATTCAGAAATTAATGGAGTACAAATTAATAATGACATTTCATTGGAGAATGAGGCGGATAAAATGGGTGAGAAAGCTTCATCTCTTTCAAATAAGATCACAGTTCCACAACAATTAAAATCAATAAATACATCATCTAGTTCTTCAATTCAAGGATATTTTGAATCAGGATATAGAGACAAAGAAAATATAAAATCATTCTCGAGACCTATTGTTCAAAGAGCTGAAACAGATAATGAGGGGGTACAAGATACCACAACTGAACAAGAAGTCTCTAGTGAACAAGATACTTCTGAAGAACAAACTTCATTTCTTGATAGATCAAAAGAAGTTCTTGGTGGGATGATCGAAAGCATAAGAAGTGCTGGTGAGGCTGCATTTGAAGGTTTGTCGAGTGCTGGAAACTCCTTAATTAGTTTATTAAATCAAATGAGTGATGCTGCTGGTGGAGTATTGTCAAATCTTGCCAATCAAGCTCACCAGGTTATGAATACTGTTCAACAGTATGCTAGTTCTCTTGCTGAAAGAGTTGGACTAGAAATAAAGCAAGCTGACAAGAAGAAAGAACAAGAGGAAAATGCGTTTAAAGCAAAATATCCTAAAAGTCAAAAGTTCATGGAAATCATGGGAGCCATTGTTGGAAAAGTTCTAAGTCTGATACCGATAGTTGGACCTTTATTGGAGTTGAAAAAAAGAGTAGCACAAGGATTTAGGAGATTTGCTGATTGGAGTGTGTTTTCGAGGGCTGAGGATGAATCCAGTAATGGAAAAGGCGGACTAAGAGATGCTCTTCATTTTGCTGTTGGCAAAGCTTGGAGGGGTTTTGCAAATGCTGCAACCGATATTGGACAAACTGCAATTTCACTAGCTTCCGATATAGCTATATTTTTTACTGCAGGATTTTCTAAGGTACTTGATTTTGGTAATGGGCTTGTAAGTACTGGTAGAAATTTAATCACTAAAGCAAGAGGACTTTATAAATTATTTACAATTAGACTTCACAAGGATAGAAATAGATATGTTAATGAAATTGTTGACGCTGCCAATGATCAAGGGAATCCTGATCATCAAATAGCTGTAGAAATTTTAAGTACTCTTGGGAGCGGAGATCCCCAAAAAGGAGGTTGGGTGACTAGTGGAAATAAAGACTCGGGTCTTTATGCAGCAATGGATAGTAAAAGTGGAGGTAAAAGTACTAGTGCAGAAAGTGGTATCAGCAACCTGACTGAAGCCTCAGGTATTGTTTCAAATTTGGATAGCATTGGTTTGTCTGACCAAATGGATCCAACTGTAGTCAGCGCAAGCAGCGTTTTTGAAGCTACTGAAAAAAGAATCGAAGAAGATTCTTTAGAGGCAATGAAAAATGCTTAATTTTTATATTCCATTATTGTAAAATTACTTGCAAATGAGAGATATTTCAATTTCTCAACTTAGAGAAAGTGTTATAGATTATAATTCTCGTTCAATATTTATAAACGCCCACCCAAAAAAAAGTTTAAATAAAATTGATTTTATTTCATTGTGTTATTTGACAAATGATTTAAAAGTTGAAAAAATCATTTCAAGTCTTTTTCAAAACGAATCACTTAAAATCAATTTAAAATTAGACTTAAATAATTTAAATAGAAATCAAAAAAAAATATTGTATTTGTTAAGAAGGAATAATGACCTAAGAAACGAATTAAATATTAATCCTTTTGCACTTGGTTATCCTTTGATTGAAATTTGTGAAAAAAAAAATAAACGAATTCTTTCAATACCTATTTTGATTTGGGACTTCGAAATTAATGGATTTCAAAATCAATCAGGATCAATTAGTATTTCAAGAAAATCAAATCAGGAAATAATTATTAATCCATCACTCTTGAGGCTAATCAAAAAAGAATATAATCCATTGTTCAAAAAGCTAAAAATAGATGAAAACAACAATCAAAGTAATTTAAAAAATGTAATTAAAAGTCTTTTGAAAATTTTTGGAATTAATAACTCATTCCCAGAATTTACAAATAGTTTATATGATCAATTTGATGAAAATTCGCCCAAATTCAGCAATTCACATAAAACTAGATTAATAAATAACGGAGTATTTGGGTTATATGCAAATTCTAAGGAATCTCTAATTTCTGATTATGTAAAATTAGATCAAACGAACCTTACTTGCCATTTTGATTTTCCTAAAGATAGTAATGAAACTCTATTTACAGGGGTTGCATTAGACCATTCCCAACAAAGGGTAATCCGCTCTATTAATCAAAAAAAAAATATAGTAATTAATGGACCACCTGGAACAGGAAAGAGTAAAACTCTTACCGCATCAATTGTTTATCTTTTAAGTAAAGGATATAGTTGTCTTGTAGTCTGTGAAAAAAAGACAGCTATGGATGTTCTTTATGAAAATATGGAATCCTTAAATCTAGAAGAGTTTTGTATACGAATTACAGAGGTTAGGAAAGACAGGCGTAAAGTTATAAATAAAGCAAGAAATATTATTGAAAATATTAATTTGGAATCAAAACTTTTTAAAAATGATACTGAAGAAAAAAAACGTTTTAGTAAAAGTGAGCAAGATGCAGTAAAACAAAAAATTGAAAAAGTTAATGAAATTATAACCCTAATAAATAAAACAAAAAAGCGATTAAATAAAGATTTACTTGGAACCAAAGAAACTTATTCTGACTTGGTGGTTTATGTCAAAAATAATAGATATAAAGAATTGTCTGACATACTAAAGCTAAACTCAAAATTTTACAATTTTACATTTAACGAGCATGAAAATTTACAAAACCTATTTGATCTTTATACTAAAGAGTTTGAAAAAACTTTCAATCCTTTCAAGTCGTTTTATACACGATTAAATCCGATAATTTTTGAAAAAAATCAAGATGAGTTTTGTAAATTAATTCGTTCCCTACATCATGAATATCATAAAAAACTAGGTGATCTTCAAAACAAATTGGATTTATCATTAATTGGTAAAAGTAATTTCGCCTTCAAATACATGAATTATTCAGAAGATAAAGATGAAGAGATAGGGGCTATTCAGAATGAGTATAGATTCTATTTTAATAAAATTAAGAATTCTAATCTTTTTCATAAATCTATTGAAAATGAAATTAATGCTGTTGATCTAAGACAAAAAATAATTCTACTAAACTCATATTTAAAAGAAATTTTTGAGTTGAAAAATGACTTTAAAAACTTAAAAGCTTTTCATTTTTCATACACACAAAAAAATGAAAATGACCAGTATTTAATAAAAAAATTAGGTTTTGAAGAAAACTTCAAAACAGACTTTTTTGAATGGTATTATTCGCATATTCTTAGTGACAATTTTATCGATAATTTTGATTTTAATGGATTTGATAAAGGATACCATGATATAGAATTAGATGTTAATCATATTAATAGCTTTATAGTAAGGAAAACTATCAAAAAGTTAATTGACAATAGAATAAAAGGGATTTCAAAATTTAAAAGACATAATAAATTAACTATTGAACAATTTTTCGCAAAAAAAAGTACTTCTAAGAGAAAGAAATATCCACTTTTCAAAATTTCAAATCATAATTCAGGAATATTTAAGTCATTTTTCCCTGTTTGTATGACTAATCCTGGTAGCTGTGCAAGTTTATTCCCTATGGAAAAAGGATATTTTGATTATGTCATTTTTGATGAATCAAGTCAATTAAAGATAGAAGACACCTTTACTTCACTTTTAAGAGGTAAAAAAGCGATTGTTTCAGGAGATATACATCAACTTCCACCAATGGATTATTTCAATGAAAATTCAAAAAGCACCGAAACAGTCAATAATATTAATGACAACAATTCAAAATCACTTTTAGACTATGCTATTTCTCAAGACTACAATGCTCAATATTTAGATATTCATTACAGATCAAAGCACCCTGATTTAATTAACTTTTCTAATGCCGCTTTTTATAATTCGAGATTAATTCCAAAACCTCCCTTAAAAAAGTATAAACCAATTGAATTTTTCTCTATCAAAGGGAGATTTATAAATCAAGTTAATGCAGATGAGGCAAATTCGATAGTTAATTATATCGAAACAAAAATTAAAAAAACTCAATCATTAGGAATTGCAACTTTTAGTTTAAAGCAAAGAGATAAAGTGCTTAATGAATTAGAATTACGCTCTAAATCAAGTCATTCTTTTTATAGAAAACTAGAGAGTCTTAAAAGAAATGGTTTTTTTGTGAAAAATATTGAAAATATTCAAGGAGAAGAAAGGGATATTATAATCATTGGAACCACTTATGGCTTAGACAACAAACAAAGATATAAGGAATTACTTGGTCCAATAAATACAAAAAAAAGAGGGCACAAATTATTGAATGTAATCATAACTCGAGCAATAGAAAAAATGATAGTGTTTTCATCTATTCCTGAAAATATTTTTTCAAATTTCAAGTCCTTGATCAAAAATAATGGTAATAGAGGCAAAAGTATTCTTTATGCTTATCTCTACTATTCAAAAGCAATTAGTGATAATCAAACTGAAAAAATCTCTGAAGTTTTAGATATTGTAAGTCAAAAAAAATATCATAATAAATATAAAAGAGAACTTAATTCAAAATCACTAGAATTATTTTCAACTTATTTTGTCAATAGTCTATCTACTAAAATAGGAGAATCAATTATATGTGAAAATTATTTTAAAGTAGGAGGTTACGAATATGAGATAGCCTTAAAAAAAAGTAATTCTGTGAAATTACTTATTGATATTAATGGTAAAGTAGCTTACGATAGTTATGAAGATTATATTTTTGATATGGACCGTTGTCATGTTGCTAAAAAATCAAATTATAATTATTACAGACTATGGCTATCAAATTTTTACAATAATTTAGAATATGAAATAAATAAGATTATTACCCTATTAAATAATTAAGGCTAGATTAAGTTATTTGTCAGTTATTTAAGTATAGATTTTGTAACTTTTATTAAATTTAATTATTAAACTTCTCAGATGGGTGTCCTTTTAAAAAAATGGATCAAACATATAATTTTCTTTTCACTTTTTTTTACAAAAGTATCTGCCCAAGATAGTGGATGTGATTGCAATTTTAAAAATTTAAAAGACCTTTACTTAGTTGGACAATTTTCAACTTTAAGCTCTAATATAAATTGCTGCTTAAATATTCCCAAACGTTTTACGCTAAACGAAATGAACAGGATGAAAGAGCTTCTCACCCTAATGGCAATTGCCCAAGACTCTATAGATGAAGCCAATAAATATTTAAACGAAATCATAACTTCAAATCCAAATTATGAACCTGAAACACAAAATATAGTTTTTTTGGACCTTTTTTATAAAGCCAGAAAAGAAAATCTCAAAGTAACAGTTTCTTCAGTTTCTAAAAGACCTGAAGAAATTGAAACAGCACCTGCAGTAGTTGAAATAATTGAAGCTAAAGATATTGTAGCCCGAGGATATGTTGATTTAATTGATTTATTATCTGATATACCAGGATTTGAAATAAGTAAAACTCATGCTATAAATTACGCCAATGTGTATCAACTTGGATACAGACAACAAAATACCGAAAGAACTCTATTTATGATTGATGGAGTTGAAGAAAATGATCTGTATTCCAATATTGCTTACATTTCAAGACAATACCCTATTAGTAATATTAAAGCAGTGGAAATTCTTTATGGCCCTTCTGCTACAATGTATGGCCCAAGAGCATTTATGGGAACAATTAATGTAATAACTTATTCCCCAAGAGAAGAAGCTGGAAATTATTTTGAAAATGAAAAGCTTGATAAAGGAAGTCCTTTTTATTTCCATAGTAATGTTGCAAGAGGAAGCTATGATACTTATGATGTTGATTTTACACTGGGTAATAGCCTGAAAAATAAACAAATTTATTTTCAGTTGACAGGTAGATACTTTCAATCAGACGAACACGACATGTCAGATGAGTCATTTTTTAATTATGATATTTCTGATCTCAATAATTTTGAATATGATCATTTGAATAAAGCATTCGTAATAGATGTTGATCGATATCTTTCTGAAAACAATCTTCCTTACGAGAGTCGATTTTACACAATAGATGAATACAAAATAACACTCACTGATTATGGGAGAAATATGGCAGCTGAATATGATAGATTGGCTTATTTAAGTCAAGTAAATGGTGATATTTTAAGATACTCAAATCAAACAGAAAATTTCTACATTGGTGGAAAAATTGCAATTAATAATCTCACCATGGGATTTAGATCATGGACCAGAGCTGAAGGGATGAACCACATGCAAGATCTTGATATAGCATCTTCAAGAAATGGTTCTATGTGGATACCAAAAAATCTAACTACATACTTAAAATTCAACCATAGTTTTAATGATCGATTTAGTTTTTCTGCACAAACATCAATCAAACAACATCATTTGGACAGACGAACAAACAGAGTTAATTTTATTTCGTTTGGAAATCCTAAATATGTTATAAATGATTTATTTAACCCTAATTATGGCGGAACTAGCACAGATGATTTATTAGACATAGTTGATTTGGTAAATTATAATTCGGATCCTTTAGATGAAAATCAAACTAAGCATGGATGGAGAAATCAATATTATCATTACCAAGCTCTACAAGGACGCACCGAAGTAAGATTTTTTTATAATTCAGAAAATTTGAATTTGACTTTTGGTGTTGACAGAAGAA
>MDTD01146683.1_pt1 | contig 10252 bp, 17 predicted proteins | sample 811221 | NCBI WGS metagenome assembly MDTD01 (sample SAMN05326646, study PRJNA326480) | marine metagenome | isolation source: seawater | place: Pacific Ocean: South West | collected 2011
ACTTAGATCTAAAAATTTAAATTTTGAAAAAGAAAGAAAAATAGGTGCGATTGGATTGAGAGTTACAAAGTGGGTAACATATCATGGTTTAAGTTTTAATATTAATCCAAATTTAAAATATTATGAAGATATTCACTCATGTGGTTTAGAGGAATACAAAAATACATCATTAAATGAATTAGGAATAAATTTAACTGAAGCTGAATTTGATGAAGAGTTCAAAAATATCTTTTTAAAAAAAATAGAATCATTATGACCTTAGTAAATTCTTTGAAAACTTGAGTCTATTTATTTTCATGAAAGTTGTAAAATTTACAGGAATTTGAGAGTAAAACTTATAATTTTGGTTTTTAAAAGAAAATTCTAGAATATGAGCATTTAACTTTAATATCTCTTTTTTAAAACGAGATTGATGATTATATTTTTTATCACCAATAATCGGAGACGTGAGATTTTTAGCAACAATTCTCAATTGATGCATTTTACCTGTTATTGGTTTAAATAATAGTAATGATATTTTTGAAGATTTGCTTAACACTTTGTAGTATGTTTTTGTCTGTGTAATTCTCTCGTCTTTGCTTTTTATTTCAATATCTACTTCAGATTCATTATTAACAGGAATGCCTTCACATATTGCTAGATATGTTTTTCTTATTAATTTTAATTTAAATAATTCGCCAAAAATTTTCGCAGATTTAGTGTTTTTCGAAATTATTAATAAACCAGAAGTATCTTTATCCAATCGATGAACCAGTTTATAATCCAAAGATATTTTTTTGATTATATCATCAATTGAAAAATCAACCTTACTTCCACCTTGAGTGGAAATTGAAGACCATTTATTTAATATTATAAAATCATTATTTTGAAAAATAATTGATTGTTTGAATTTCTTTACTGTATTTAATGGGATATTAATATTTCTTTTAAAAATAATCTTGTTTTTGTATTTATCTTTATGAAAATTTAAAATTTTGATAAAATCATTTTTTTTTATAATATAATTTGAATTAGTTTTCATATTATTTATTAAAATATTTTTTTTTCTAATATTTTTTTCAATAAAACTTTGCGTTAGGGAAGTATATTGAATCTTAAGAAACTTATCTAATCTAATATCAAGATGATCTTTTATTTTTAAAGTTTTAATCAATTTTTATTTATATATATTCCTATATAAGCAGCTACAATACATAAGATTACAGAAGATAGAATATATAAAACAGACAAATATATTTTTTTTGATAAAAATAAATCTATAACTTCGTAAGAGAAGGCAGAAAATGTAGTAAAAGATCCTAAAAAACCAATAATTAAAAAATATTTTATAAAATTTTCTGATATATTTTTTGTATACCCTAAGGAAATTAAATAACCAATTAAGAATGATCCTATAATATTAATAAACAACGTAGAGTAAAAGCTATCGTATAAATATATTTTAATTAAATTACCAAATATATATCGAGTTGTTGCTCCAGCCGCGCCACCAGTAGCAACTAAGAATAATTGCAACAATATAAATATTTATGCTTGAGGTTGCTCTTCTAACTCTTCAGAAGATTTTTTTTGAATAACTGGGCCGCTGTCCATCCCTTTAGCGTCTTCATCTCTGTCAACTAACTCTATAACTGCAGTTGGAGCATTGTCTCCAAACCTGTTTCCGAGTTTAATTATACGTGTGTACCCACCTTTTCTATCTTTATATCTTTTGGATATCACATCAAATATTTTTTTAACCATTTTTTTATCTAAAAGAATTGATAAGGCTTTTCTTCTAGATTCAAGTGTATTTTTTTTTCCTAAAGTAATAATTTTTTCAACAAATCTTTTTAATTCTTTTGCTTTAGGTAGTGTTGTAGTAATTTGCTCATGTTTAATTAGAGCATTAGATAAGTTCATGAACATTGACTTTCTATGCGAAGATGTTCTATTTAGTTTTTTGTTTTTAATACTATGTTTCATTATTTGTTAAAGGGATCTTCATATTTTTTTGCAAGTTCATCGATATTTTCTGGTGGCCACTCAGGTACTGACATACCTAAATTAAGTTCCATTTGTTGAAGTACTTCCTTGATTTCGTTAAGAGATTTTCTACCAAAGTTTGGCGTCCTAAGCATTTCAGATTCTGATTTTTGAACAAGATCACCAATATAAATAATATTATCGTTTTTTAAGCAATTTGCAGATCTAACTGAAAGCTCAAGTTCTTCAACTTTTTTTAGAAGATTAGAATTAAATGATAGTTTTTCTACTTGAGATTGGTCAGGCATAACCTCTGGTTCATCAAAATTAATAAAAGGCTGAAGTTGATCCTGAAGAATTCTTGCAGCTAAAGCAATTGCATCATCAGGTGTTATCACACCGTTAGTTTCGACTTCAAATACAAGTTTGTCATAATCAGTAACTTGGCCAACTCTGCTATTTTCAACTTTGTAAGAAGTTTTAACAACTGGACTAAACATGGCATCTAACTTAATTTCTCCAATGACCTTGTTTTCATCTTCAGCAACCTCAGCAGATACATAACCTTTACCTGTCTCAACATTAGCTTCTATTTCAATGTCTGCATTTGAGTCAAGGGTCATAATCAGTTGATCTGGATTCATGATTTCTGTTTCCGAGTCAGTTTCAAAATTACCTGCTCTAAGCTCACCGGAACCAGAAGATTTAAGATACATTTTTTTTAAACCTGGGGAATGTACTTTTACAGCTACAGTTTTTAGATTTAAAAGTATATCAGTAAGATCTTCTTTGACACCTGGAATAGTAGAAAATTCATGCACTACGCCTTTTAATTTTACTGAAGTTATTGCCGCTCCTTGAAGAGATGATAACAATATTCTTCTAATTGCATTTCCAAGCGTTAATCCGAAGCCTCTTTCTAGTGGTTCGGCAGTTAGGACACCTTTTTTACCATTAATTTCATCAACATTAACTTCCATTTTACTAGGCTTGATAAGTTCGCTCCAATTTTTTTGTAACACTAAATTCTCCTTTTTCTTAAACTCTTCTTCTTTTTCTTGGTCTACAACCATTGTGCGGAATTGGTGTAACATCTTTAATTGATGTAATAATATATCCAATAGATTGTAAGGACCTAAGAGCTGACTCTCTTCCTGAGCCAGGTCCAGACACTTCAACTCTAAGAGATTTAACTCCAAATTCTTTAGCTTTATTTCCAACATCTTCTGCTGCTATTTGCGCTGCATAGGGCGTTGATTTTCTTGAACCTTTAAAACCTTTGTGGCCTGCTGATGACCAAGCAAGGGCATTGCCCTTTTCATCAGATATTGTTATTATCGTATTATTAAAAGATGAAACAATATGAGCTATTCCAGATGAAACCTTTTTTTTAATTTTAGTCTTTTTTTTCTCAGCCATTTTAACCTTTAGTTACTTTTTTCTTACCTGCTATAGCAACAGCTTTACCTTTTCTTGTTCTAGCATTTGTATGCGTTCTTTGCCCACGAACTGGAAGTTTTTTTCTATGTCTTAATCCCCTATAACAACCAAGGTCATTTAGTCTTTTAATATCCATAGATACTTTTCTTCGCAAATCGCCCTCTACCGAGTAGTTTTTGTCAATTAAATCTCTAATTTTATTTAGATCGTCATCGTTAAGTTCGCTAACTCTCTTTGTTGAGTCTATAGAAGCAGAGTCACAAATATCTTTCGCAATTTTATTTCCAATACCAAAGATGTATGTCAAGGCAACTTGTACCTTTTTGTTTGTTGGAATATTTACACCTGAAATTCTAGCCATTACGATGATCAAAAAAAATGAATGAGGGTGAATACATGATATTTGAGGCCTTAGTCAAGTAGAGATATAGTAAATATTCCCAGAATTTCATGATTTTTTAATAATTTTATTGATTTTTGCAGTAATTTCTTCAATTTGAAGATTTGACTCGATTTCGAAGTATATATTCGGAAATTTTTTTTTATAGTAGTCTGATACTTTTTTAGTTGAGTTTAAGTATTCATTATATCTCGTCTCTATTACCGAAATATCATCATCATCTCTATTTTCAATTATAGATCTGTTAACAATCCTCTCTTTTAAAACTTCAAAACTAATATCAAGATTTATAATAAAATTTAATTTAATTGAAGCTACATTTAATAAATTATTTAGGAAGTACGCCTGTTCAATAGTTCTGGGATAACCATCAAGCAAGAAACCGCTTTTACAGTCATTTTCAATTTTTTCTTTTACTATGGTATTTAAAATTTCATCTGATACGAGCTTTCCACTAGAAATTATATCTTTTAATTCTAGGCCTAACTTATCCTTTATTTTAATTCTTTCTCTTAAAATTTCACCAGTTGATAAATGGGATAAATTTAATCGTTTAGATATTATTTTTGCTTGAGTGCCTTTTCCAGCTCCTGGAGGACCAAAAAATATAATATTTTTCAAATTATCTTCTGCCTTTAAGCTTTGTTTTTTTTAATAAATTTTCGTATTGATGTTGGAAAAGATGAGATTGCACCTGTGTTATAAAATCAATCATAACAACAACCACTATAAGTAATGCTGTACCTCCTAAATAAAAAGGTATCGAAGTTCTTGATAATAAAAACTCGGGGAGTAGTGCTACAAAAGTTAGGTAAATTGTTCCAATTGTTGTTAGTCTTAACAAAACAAATTCAATATAATTTGCTGTATTTTCTCCAGGTCTAATTCCAGGTATAAAACCTCCATACTTTCTAAGATTTTCAGCTTGCTCATCTGGATTAAATACAATTCCAGTATAAAAGAAGCCAAAGAAAATAATCATTGCGGCATACATTGCTAAATATAATGGCTGACCTCTCCCAAGATAACTAGATATTAAAATAAAAATATCACTAGAAGATCCGGCTCCAAAACCTGACATTGTATTTGGTAACAATAAAATAGAAGAGGCAAAAATTACAGGTATTACTCCAGCTGTATTTATTTTAAGAGGAAGATGTGAGCTTTGTCCTCCATAAATTTTGTTTCCTACCTGTCTTTTTGGATATTGAACTGGGAGTCTCCTTTGACCTTTTTCTACAAAAACTATAAAAATAATAAGGAGTAAAACGAGAATTAATATACCTAAAATAAAAGCTATACTTAACTCTCCTGTTCTACCAAGCTGTAATGTACTAACAAAAGCTCCTGGCAAGTTAGCAATTATACCTGCTGTTATTATTAATGATATTCCATTTCCTACACCCCTTGATGTAATTTGCTCACCAAGCCACATTAAAAAAATAGTTCCGCCAACAAGGGTGATTACTGTCGTTATTCTAAAAAATATACCAGGTTCAAAAACTATATTTCCATATGCTGTTTGCATTGATTCTAAACCAATGGAAACGCCGTAACCTTGTAAGGCCGCAATAATAACTGTTAAATACCTTGAATATTGTAAAAGTTGTCTTCGACCTTTAGTTCCTTGTTCTTTCAGACTCTTTAAGTAAGGTATTGCTGATTGCATAAGTGTCATAATAATTGAGGATGAAATATAAGGCATTACACCCAGTGCAAATATACCCATTCTTCCTAGAGCACCTCCAGAAAAAGTATCAAAAATACCTAGAATCCCTGATGATTGTTGTTCAAAAAACTGCTGGAGTGCAACGGGATTTATCCCTGGTATGGGAAGAAAAGTTCCTAACCTAAAAACTATTAACGCTCCTAAAGTAAAAAATAATCTTTGTCTTAATTCAGTAGCTTTCCCTAGAGCACCAAAATTCAAATTATTTGCTAATCTATCTGCAGCAGTAGCCATTATTTTTTAAGAATGTTTATATTTCCACCAGCTTTTTTAATAGCTTCAATTGCTTTTTTTGATGCTGCTGATATTTCAATGTTAATTGCATGTTCTATTTTACCCACATTAAGTAATTTTAATTTTCCCTTAGATTTTTTAAATATTTTTTTTGTAAAGAGATCATTTTCATTTAATTCTTCTTTATTAAGATCATATTTTTTAATAATATTATTTATAATATTAAAATTTATCTTTTGATATTTTACTGAAAATGGATTTGAGAAACCTCTTTTTGGAAGTCTTCGATAAATTGGCATTTGACCGCCTTCAAAACCGTTTATTGCCACACCTGAACGTGACTTTTGGCCCTTGACTCCTCTACCTGCAGTTTTACCTAACCCAGAGCCCGCACCTCTTCCCCTTCTTTTTTTGGATTTATACGTTGATAATGTTGATTTAAGTTCGTTTATTCTCATCTTATTATTTGTTGTAGTTTATTTCGTTAATTTTTTTTGATCTTTTAGAAGCAATAGATTTCGGTGACTCAGACATCTTAAAGGCATTGAATGTAGCTTTTAGCATATTATGTGGATTTGATGTACCGGTTGATTTAGCAACAACATCTTTAATACCCAAAGATTCAAAAAGTGCACGCATAGGACCGCCAGCTATTATTCCTGTACCAGGTGAAGCAGATCTTAGTATTACCTTTCCTGCCCCAAACCTTCCTACAATATCATGATGAATTGTTCTATTTTCTTTTAAATGAACTCTGATCATTTTATTTTTTGCATTCTCAGTTGCTTTTCTTACTGCTTCTGGAACTTCTTTAGCCTTACCTGTACCAATACCAACTCTACCTTTACTATCACCCACAATCATGATTGCTGCAAAACCAAATCTTCTACCACCCTTTACAACTTTAGCTACCCTATTAATTGTTACTAAATGTTCACTAAATTCGTTTTTTTCATTTTCAAACATAAGTTACCTCTAAAAATTAAGTCCTTCAGTCCTTGCAGCTTCGGCAAGAATTTTTATTAAACCATGATATTTATATTTTCCTCTATCGAAAGATACATCTTTTATGCCTTTAGAAATTATCTTTTTAGCTATATCTTTACCAATAACTTCAGCTAATTCTTTTCTCTTTAGATTCTTATTTTTTATAGATGGTTCTACTGATGAAGAACTTGCTAAAGTTAACCCTTTTGAGTCATCAATAAGTTGAGCATATATATGAGAATTTGATTTAAAAACTGATAATCTTGTTCTACTTGATACTTTTTTTAGTTTGTATCTTACTTTTTCTGATCGTGTCTTCATAAATTACTTCTTTTTTCCTTCTTTTCTAAAAATAAATTCATCACTATACTTAACACCCTTACCCTTAAAAGGTTCAGGCTTCCTAAATGATCTGATCTTAGCAGCAGAAGCACCTAATTTTTCTTTGTCATAACTAGATAGCTTAATAATATTTTGTTTGGGACATTCTATTTTTACACCCTCTGGTATATCATAGTTTATATCATGACTATAGCCTAGTTGCAGTTTAAGTACTGATCCAGAAACACTAGCTCTATATCCAGTTCCATTTAATTCTAAGGTTTTAGTAAACCCTTCTGAAACACCTTTTATTATATTTGCAACTAAAGCCCTTGTAGTTCCCCAGTTTGGGTCCTTTTTAAGTTTTTCATCTTTTGGTACAACAGATATTTCATTTTCTTTAATATTTACAGAAAAATTTGTATTGATGTTTAATTTCATTTCCCCTAGTTTACCTTTAGCAAAGAAGACACCGTTTTCATAATTACAATTTATATCACTACTAAATTTAATTACATTCTTTGCTATTCTAGACATTAAAAAACCTCACAGAGAATTTCGCCGCCAACATTATTTTTTCTTGCTTGCTGATCCGACATAACACCTTTTGGTGTTGATAGAATAGAAATACCTAAACCACCATAAGGCTTTTCAAGATCTGAGATTTTGGAATAAACTCTTATTCCTGGTTTTGATATTCTTTTTATTTTTTTTATAACAGGTGTGCCATTATAATATTTTAAATCAATTTTGATCGAATTAATTCCTTTTTTAATTTCAACGTCTTGGTAGTCTCTGATATATCCTTCATTTTTCAGAACTGAAAGTACATTTAAATTAAGCTTGGATTTAAAACAAGAAGTATAAGATTTTTTTGCTTGATGAGCATTTTTTATTCTTGCCAACATGTCAGATAAAGCATCATTAAAAGCCATTACTATCTCCTTACCAACTTGATTTAACAACTCCTGGTAAATCACCAGTCATTGATAGTTCTCTAATTTTTATTCTTGATAAACCAAACTTTCTATAAACTCCTCTAGATCTGCCAGTTAATTCACATCTATTTCTATGCCTAATTTGAGAACTGTTTCTTGGAAGATCATTTAATTTGTTTTGTAATAAAATTCTTTCTTCTAAAGAGATGGTCTTATCTTTTATTTTTGATTTAAGTACACTTCTCTTCTGGCTGTGTTTTTTTATTAGCCTTGCTCTAAAATTATTTTTTTGAATTGAACTTTGTTTAGCCATACTCCTCCTAACTATCACTCTTATTATTAAATGGCATATTGAAACTCTTAAGTAATTCTAAGGCATCACTGTTTGAGTTTGTCGATGTACAAATTGTAATATCTAATCCTCTTACTTTATCAATTTTATCGAAATTGATTTCAGGGAAAATTATATGCTCTTTTATGCCTAAAGAAAAATTGCCATTTCCATCAAAGCTATTAGAATTTAATCCTCTAAAGTCTCTAATCCTAGGAATAGCAATATTTATTAATCTATCTAAAAACTCATACATAATTTTGTTTCTTAATGTGACCATCGCGCCCAAAGGCATACCTGCTCTAATTTTAAAACCAGATATAGCTTTTCTAGCTTTTGTTTTAATTGCCTTTTGGCCGGTTATTAGTGAAAGATCTTCAATTGCCTTGTCAACCAACTTTGAGTCATCCTTAGCATCACCAATTCCCATATTGATAATTATTTTATTTATTTTTGGGACTTGATGAATATTATTCAAGGAAAGTTTAGCCATTAAACTTTTCTTGATATTGTTATTATATTCTTCTAATAATCTACTCATCAAATTTCCTTACCAGTTAGTTTATTAATTCTAACTTTCTTATTGTTCACAATTTTATAACCAACTCTGATACCCTTATTGGAAGTAGGGTCAAAAAAAGATAAATTTGAAATATGTATTGGCATTTCTTTTTCTATAATTCCACCCGGCTGGTTATTATCAGGTTTTTGATTTTTTTTTACTTTATTTAAATCAGATACAATAGCTTTATTATCTTTAGGATTGACTTTAATTATTTTACCTTTTTTACCCTTATCTTTTCCGGCAAGAACAATTACTTCGTCACCTTTTTTTAGTTTTAATTTAATATTCATTATAATACCTCAGGTGCTAAGCTAATTATTTTCATAAATTTTTTATTTCTTAATTCCCTTGTTACAGGACCGAATATTCTAGTGGCTATTGGCTCCTCTTGCTTGTCTAGAAGCACTGCCGAATTTTTATCAAATCTTATACTTGTTCCGTCAGACCTCTGGAAATCTTTAGAAGTTCTAACAATAACAGCTTTATAAACATCCCCTTTTTTTACCTTAGCTCTTGGGATTGCATCTTTAATAGAAACTACAATTATGTCTCCAATAGAAGCGGATCTACGTTTGGATCCACCCAATACCTTAATACATTGAAGCTTTCTTGCACCGGAATTATCAGCAACGAATAAATTTGATTGCATCTGTATCATTATTTAACTCCCTCTGCATTTACTACTATCCATGATTTTAGTTTAGAAATTGGCTTTGTTTCCATTATTGAAACAAAATCCCCAACTTTATACTTATTATCTTCATCATGTGCATGGTATTTTTTAGATCTACTAATAATTTTTTTATATAACTTGTGTTTTACTCTTCTTGTAACTTTTACAACTATTGTCTTATTTGAATTAGAAGAAACAACTATTCCAGATAATAAACGTTTAGGCATTATTAGCTCCTCTTAATTGATTTATTTGAGTTTTAAGTCTGGCAATTTCTTTTTTTGCAATTTTAATTTTGGAAGTTTTTTCAAGCTGACCTGATGATTTTTGAAATTGATAGTTTAACAATGATTTTTTAAGATTAATGATTTCCTCTTTAATCTTGTTTATGTTTGTTTCTTTTTTTTGTTTTTTGATCATATATTTCTCTCAACAAATTTACATTTTATCGGAAGTTTGGCAGCCGCCAAAGTCATTGCTTTTCTTGCGTCATTTATATTCACACCATCTACCTCAAACATTATTCGGCCTGGTTTAACTCTGCAAGCCCAAAATTCGATTGAGCCTTTGCCTTTTCCCATTCTAACTTCAGCAGGTTTTTTTGAAACTGGAACATCTGGAAAAATCCTAATCCACATTCTTCCAGCTCTTTTTAAGTATCTTGTAATA
>MDTD01035582.1_pt1 | contig 10251 bp, 20 predicted proteins | sample 811221 | NCBI WGS metagenome assembly MDTD01 (sample SAMN05326646, study PRJNA326480) | marine metagenome | isolation source: seawater | place: Pacific Ocean: South West | collected 2011
GAAAGTGTGGGTTTCTTCGGGGACGGCGGTAATAAAATTATTTTAGAAGTAGAGGACCTCCCCGTCTTGCCAGCCATTAAACATAATGTAGATTTGGTTATGTTTACTTTTGATGCCAAGATTTGGGACACTGGTGGCGTAGCCCAAGTATATTTAAGTCCCTATATGCCCATAGTGCCTGAACTGCAGTTTCACGACTCAATTAATGTGAAAGATATAAGTAGGTGAATCAGCCCATGATCTCTGTGCCGCTTGAGTTATTGGATTTCTGTGATGAGCAAGGCTTATCAATGGATGGTCATTTAATTGACAATCCTTTAGCCCTTAGTTTGACGGAAGCCCGACAATTTAACCCGAAATGGGTATTACGCTGGCGGTTAAGAAAATGCACTCGTTGTGGTAGTGAGTTCAACATTTCACAGGAAGGTTTATATTACTGCTGTCATGATTGCCTTACAGACGGGGGACCCTAACATGAAAACTATCTCTGACGTAAAATTAGGATTCAGTAAATCTACTGAAGTCATGGTAACTGCTACTGTAGACATGGAAAATGGCGACAAAGATGATTTATATTTCGTGATGTTTAATATCTTAGACAATCCTCTACGCTTCGTTGTAGCCGTGGCTGGTAATTTCCGTGATTTCTTGGTGTCAAAAGGACATGATGAAGCCGAAATTAACCAATGGTTGGAATCCACCCCGGAAAAATACTTGCAGGAGATTGTCAAGTATCAAGTAGAGATTATGCAAGGGGCAACCGAGCGTGTGCGAATCCCATTAGATTCACAAAAGAACGCTGACCAAGCCCGTTTAGTAGTTACTTCTATGATTGCTCAAGGATATTTCAAGCAGATTTCTCTCTACGAGTTCCCTAACGAGGAAGCCGATCCTAAAGTTCAACGAGTGCCTACTAAAGATATGTCTCAAGACCTTAACATTATGTTGGATGTCATTAAAAACTGGGAGAACTTTAACTATGAAGATTTCATGAAGGAGATGGTGAAGCGATATGGCTGAAGACCAACCCGAGATGAAAAACATCAATTTAGATGATGCTCTCCAAATGTTTGCTGACCAAAACCAAGAACCTGATGGTTTCTTGATGCGTTTAGTAGTCTTTGACGATGACGATGTAGATATATCTCCCTTAACTGTGAGTGTAGAAGGTTTGTGCATGACTCATGATCTTCAGTATCGTCGTGGCATGATTACAGATAAAAAGGGACAAAATTATACTGTCTTAGATATTGTAGGCATGGTTGGTTTCAATCATATTAGTTCTACTTTGAAAAAGATTGATGAGTTGATGGGAGTTATCATTAGTTCCGCCATGAAAATGGGCTTACAACAACCTTCTCAGGCTGTGCACTTCCTGTGGACAGGCCCAGAAGAAGAATGAAAATATAAGTAGTCGTAACGATAATCATATTTTATGGACTTAAGCCTACCAGTTGTTATTACTGCTGCAGCCGTGAGTTCTATTGTGGCCGAAGTCATTCATCCTCATGTCTACGGTTTAGATTTAATTCCTTCTATTCGGTTTGAGATCGGAGATAACAAGTATCTTCATATACATCATTGGATTTACTCTTTAGCAGGATTATCTTTACTTTATTTCTTCCCGTTTCAGCGAACATGGATTAATTCTACGTTAGCAGGATTGTTATTAGGTAACATGGCTCAAGGCTTAAGTTACAGCACTTCCCATTATGTGCTTTATGACCGTGAAAAGTTTGATATTGAACGTGCTACGGAGTGAGCCGGATGGCAGATAGTTTAACTACGCCCCTCTTGTTTGACAAGTGGACTTTTCAACATTTCACTGGCGGTGTCATGGCTGGAAGTTTAGGTATCTTTAATGTCGGACAATATTTCTTGTTACATTCTTTATTTGAACTGTGGGAAAACACCGTCGGAATTGAAGACTGGCGCAACTGGGGTTGGGAGGACTATCGTGGTGATTCGTGGTTAAATATAATTGGTGATACTATTGGTGGGACAGCAGGATTTTATGTTATGGACCGAGCCTTGAAAGGCCAAAGAGCATCATTACCTGTGCTAATAACTATTTTAGGATTGGGAGCGATCGTGTTTTACAATCATCCTCAACCAGCAGATGAAGCCTTTTTCGCAGATAAACTTAGAAAAGGATTCCTGACGGCAGGACTAATTGGAGTTTGTAGTGTTGTAGGGTATACACTTAGCAAGGAGGCTACCTCATGAAAATTGCATATGGATTATCTGGTGAAGGTCGTGGTCACTCTACTCGTGCTATTACGGTAGCCCCATATTTATTGTTAGCGGGACATAAAATTACTTTCTTTACTTGTTGCATGGCCGTAGAACCATTACGAGATGAAGGTTACATAGTAAACCAATTGCCCACACCCCGGATTCAATATAATAAAAATGATAATCCCAGTGCTTTCAAGACCGCCCTCTACTATCCTACTTGGTTTCTACAGAATCGTGGTAAGATTATAGATTTAGCAGACCATCTCAAAGCCCACAAATATGATTTAGTTATTTCTGATTACGAACCTCTATTATCACGAGCCGCAAAGTTGGCAGGCATTCCTTTAATTATTTATAACAACCAATCTTTTGGAACACATTGTAAGTTACCTGCAGATTGTCAGACTATTACTAACGGCGATCGTCTGGCTCTCAAACAACTAAATATAATTAATCGCATGATTTGTCCTGATGGTAATGTTACTATTGTAGCCAAGGCCCTACCTGAAGAAAGTTTAGTCAAAAAACGAAATACATTTATGGTAGGTCCACCTATTCAAGAACGTTATCGTGGCAAGCGATGGTCGGGTTGGAATAGTGATTATATTATGGTTTATCACCGCAAATCTTTTTTGAATAAGATGGATGAGATTACTAAGTTTGCTCAAGATAATAATTGCACCGTCAAGTGGTATGGGGCAGGTGATGAGGCTGTTGATACAGATACTATCAAGTTCTGTCCAGCAGGACAATCCTTTACTCGTGATTTAGAAAATTGTCGTTATTTGGTAACAGCAGCAGGGGCAAGCACGATTGGTGAAGCCTGTCACATTGGGGCACCTATTATTTTAATCCCTGAGAAAAGGCACGTTGAATCAGAACTTAATTCTAAATTGACTTCTTTTTATTATCCTAACGCTTGCACTATTCCTATGGATTCAGTCAGTGCAGATAAACTAACCGAGATGTCATCAAGTTTACGAGGGTTAGGTGAATGCCATGTAGAAAATGGCAGTTGGAAAGTAGCCGAAATTATCAATCAGTTTCTACAAGACTACTATTCAGCATGATTTACCCAATCGTTTTATATCTTCACGCTTGACTAAGCCTAAAGTAATATTAGATGAGCCACTATTATCTTCTACACTAACTTTTAGATAGTCGGTGTCAGAATAGTCTTCAAAAACCAAACTACGGTTCGATCCTAAATCCAGTTGTAAACGCATGATAGCATTGTGGTGTCGTAACTATTTGAATCTAATGGTTTGGAGGGCAGGCATTATATTACTACATTGATGCAATCAATAGTTCATATTACTATAGTTGTTGGGGTCTGTGCCCTTTATTTCTTTAGTGTCTTAGCGACTTCAGACTTGTTGGTCGTCAGTCTCCCATGCACTGCCCCCCGCACCATACGGTATTCGGGAGTCCGCCTTCCTTATGCTCAATCCATGTATCGGGCCTTATACTCTGCAAAGAGAGCGTCAGCCAAATCATAAATGGAGTTTACAAGGTCTTGTGGTGCATTCTCAGCATCCATCTGAGCAGCAGTAAGGTGTGTAGCGTTGTTGATACACATACCAAGGGTAATGCGCTCTTGAGTGCTCATCTGTCCTTCGTCAAGGTCGCCAATGTAGACATTGACACCATCGGGAGTAGTGATAGTGATTTTAGCGTATTCTTGGGCTTTGTTACCATCAAGAACACCGAAACGCTTGCGAGCACCTACGGCAGTTTTGAACTTACCTGCATAGCGACCACGGACATCGTATCGTCCGACTTCGCCTTGGTCGTTGCTAACTGCGTTTGGGCCTTTCAAGAAATAAGCCAAAGTGCCGTCATCTCTTGTATATTCTCGTGCTGCGTATCCATCTTTACATTTTACTTCAATCTTAACCATATTGGTCACCTGTATCAAGAAGTGATAGAGATTACCCTTATATACTTTTAGCAAAACCTGTTTGGTTGATGGCTAAGAGGCCAAAATTGCAGGAACATTGTTCCCATTCCCCATTTATTATCTTATTCGCATCTGACATCATGCCCATCAAATCCTTTTTGAGATCTTCTCTTTCAATAGGACTGATAGACTCATTAGATATCATGCGAGCCAATCTTTCTGTGCGATAAGCCATAGCCGTGACATTAAGATTACCGCAATTACATCTATGATTGGGTAGAAAAATACCATCAATGTTTTCCCATGTCATATTATTCTCTCCACATTGATAGATTGATAAGTGCTGCATCTACATATTTGACCATCTGAGATTTCTTGCATAGCATCAAATAATTCTTTTAATTGCAAGATTCCATCGCTATCTAAATCTGACAAAGTAGATTCTGTGCCTTGTTGGGCTAATTGTCTGAGCAACGCTTCGTGTTCCATATAAATATCAGGTGTATAATGATTACACCTATCACAACGTTTACCCATATGGTATACTGCAGTTGCCAGATATTTATATTTATAGTTGCATAGCCAATTTATACGCCTTAGTATTATCAGAAGGATAATGTAATCCTACACTCACCCGTGCATTAGCGATGCGATCGGCTATTCTAAAGAATTGGAAATAATGTAGTGGGTGTTGTCGGCTTAGTTGCTTGGCAATAACATAGGCTTGGAAGGCATGACCTGATGGGTAAGCAGGCGTTTTTGCAGTTTCGGAAGCACGGTAAGAACTATGTGCACCAATATTTGTATTAACTTGAGCAGGACGCAGACGATTATAGTAATGTTTGTAACTCATCATGACATCTTGAGTATCTTCTATAATTTGTTTTAGAAAATCTGGGTCATATGCTAAGCCTTTTTCATCCATATATTTAGTAAAGGCGTGTCGGGGACTCGGGTCAGTAAGTTCAAAGTATTCATAATCAGGTCGTTTCATTTTCCTCAATACAATAAGGGATTCCCTCTCGGAGTTAGGGAAATCGTCCGTGCGAGACGGTTTTTCGGGGAAGTAACCACCCATTCTCTATACTTAATTTTCCAACTATTTGTAGTTTATCATAGGTATTGAAGACAAGTGCCACAAGATTCATATAGTCACAAAAAGAAATGTAATTCATGACTGAAACACCAACCATCTGGTCAATAGTTATTGAGCCGGATTATCAATGTGAATGGTTTGTTGGCGAAGTCTGGGTGGAATTAGCAGGGCATCAATGGCGAGAAGATACTGTTGTAGATGTAGACAAAACTAACTTTGAACGCCGATTAAAAGAACAAGTAAATATAATTAAAGACATGTTCACTAATGGCACTCATGAAACCCTTTACGGATTCTAATCCATGTTGATAATTTGAACGTTAATACTTTGATGTGGGAATGAGCGCACCTCTTTCCATTTAGCAAAAGCATCCTCTCCAAAATATAATTTTAGATTGCCTTCAGGTAGTGGTAAAGTTCCCAACGGATCGTAGACGGGTTCCGTAATCTGTAAAAAAGCCATTTGACTCATTTCCATTTGTTTTGACAAACCATATTTACTTTCAGTAGCACGATAAGGTATGACGGCAATCCAACCATGTCGGTATCGGCCTTGTTTATCCATTAAAGGTAATTGCATAATAGCATGGTAAAGATTTCGGTTTTGTCTTTCTTGTTCATAATCCTCTGTTGTCTTGCCCCGGTTTTTAAGGTAAGAACTTTCTATGTCGTCGTAAGTGTATCCCCATTTAATAGGGCCTCCTAAGTTTTCTGGTAATGGTGAGATGAGAGTGCCATAGGTTTCAATACCATTTTCGTAATCATCAATCAAAGCACCTACAAACATAGATAAAGGATTCATATCGATCGAAGGATTCTTGCTAAGTTCCCAACTTTCAGGAACTACTTTACCATATTCTACTACCTTAGATAATACATCTTCCATATTTTTATTTAAATATCCTGCAGAAGCAAAATCGTCTTTGGCAGGCCACAGAGCATGATAATCCTGTTCTACTAATCTGTAACCAAAAGTTCGTCGCCACCACTCTGCCATAGTGTTAGCATTTTTCCAACCTTTGCCATCTTGCCAATCAATATATTTATGAGGAGGTTGGTCACGAGGTTGAAAGGCCATAGTTAGTTTCATTATTTCACTGTCACCGATCTCTCGGTTCATAGGCATACCAATAAACATTTCATATCCTGCTTCAGCAGCATGATATCCCATAACGCTGGCAAATATCTCTAAGGCTACGTCCATAGCCAAGTCTTTGCCCGCCAAGCGTTCAGTTTGGTTCATATGGTTATATTTAACCTACCAACTATATGTATTTTAGTCGCCCAGCACTTCGGAATCTCCAGTGGCTAAAGGCGCATCTTGAGACTCTTCTTCGTTTCTATCAATCCATGATTCTTCTTCATCAGGCACATCAGCATCAGCAAAAATAGCCTCTACGGGACATTCTGTAACACAGGCTGCACAATCAATACATTCATCGGGGTCAATAACTAAATAAGTTGGCATCTCTCTAAAAGCATCTACTGGGCAGACCGCTACACAATCTTGATATTTATGGTCTACACAAGCCGAAGTTACAACGTGAGTCATAGTTGGCAGTGGTTTTTTCTCCTACTTATATCTTAGCAGTTTTAGCCTGCCCTTAATCTAATCGGATTTCTCGCCACTCTACTCTTCCGGCTTTTACTAAGTCCCTAATACGTCGTTGTTTAGTAGATAATTGTGCTTTAGCCGATTTGACATCCATTATGTATATCATGCCTTCTTCTAAGTTCTTATTTTTATCTTTGCACCAATCCCAGACAATATAATCAATAGGATTGCCCATGAAACTCCAGTTTTCTGCGTCCCAATCAGGATCTATTTCAGGATGATTAACAAACGGTGCCCACTTCTCTAAGATTTGACCTTTGGAGGTATGGGCCGAGGCAGCCCGACCTTTCTGCTTTTTGGCTTCTTGCTGAGTGTTCTCTAAATCTACTTCTAAGGTAGCCACAGTATGACTCAAAGTATCAATCGTAGCCTCTAAAAACTTTACTTGTTGTTGCGACGACCCTAACTGGTCTGCCAACTCTAACAATTGTGTGTTGTCTTGCACAGGTATTTCTACCCTTTCAATTACAGGGTCAGCCGTTTTAAGACTATACAATTGCTGGACTAACCATAATATGAGTATCGTCAATCCTGCCGAGAGCCATTCCCACATGGTTGGGGAATCTGGTCACCACCTATTTGTAGTTACTGTCCCAGATTGTTTCTATCAATACCAAGGGCATCACAAATATCATTGTAGCGATTACGAATAGTAACTTCGGTCACTCCTGCGGCAGCAGCCACATCTCGTTGAGTGCGATAACTCTCTGGATTCTTCATACAAGACAAATATACTACGGCAGCAGCGATACCTGTTGGACTACGGCCTGTGGCAATCTTCTTGACGGCAGGTTCACCCAAGATACGCAGGGCTTCAGCCTCAATAGTAACAGGCACTTGCAGTTTATTACAGAATGCTGGCACGAAACCTTGAGCACTGCTGGGTGCAATACGCAAATGTAGTTGTTGCTTGACCTTACGGTAAGTGCGTCCAATTTCTTTACGACCAATACGGCTATGTCGTCCGATCTCATCCAAAGTTCTATGAATACCATTAAGTCGGCAAGCAGCGTGAATGCTGGCAGCGACTACACCTTCAATGCTACGACCCTGAACCAACTTGGCTTCAGCAGCCTTACGATAAATATAGGCAGCCTGCTCACGAATGGTTTCATTGAGTCCCATTTGGCTGGCCAAACGTTGTAGTTCATACAAGGCTTGCACCAGATTGCGTTCTGTGCTGTTGCGAATACGAGTGCGTTGTTGCTGTCGTCGTAGTCTTCCCAAACGCTTACGGAACTCGCCCTTGATAGGGGCACCAGAAGCATCTTTATTCATACGACAAATATCTGTAGTTAGACCTTTATCGTGCAACAGCCATGTTGCTGCCATGCCGTGGCGTTCATTGTTAGCACCAGCCCCATCAGCAAACACACGATAGTCTTTACCCATATCAATAGCCAGTCCCAGAATGAGTCCACAGTCAGGGCATTCATATTCTCCAGTATCATTTTCTCTAATGCTGTCTTTATCAGCACCACATTCGCTACAATTGCTATCCCACATACTACTCACCATTATATTTCTACATGTCACCCTTATAAACTTTTCGGTTGGTATATAACCTATTCCTCTATCTCTCGGGGCAGGATACTTCCTGTTACTACCATTTTGTTCTTGACATTATAACACATCTTCATCTTCTGTGTTTCGCTTTCTCCCCTAATAATCTGATAGTGTCCAGTATCTTTAAAGTCTGTGATAGTCATAACATTACCATCATAACGAGTAGTCAAAGCAATATCTTCAAAACAACATTGAACATTACACCACATACGTTGGGTTTTGCCTGTCAGCATTTTAATCAACTTGGTCTTAGAAATAGTGTCTCCGACCTTCATTCAGCATCACCACAACAATGTTCACAATAATAACCATCCAAATAAGCGTGTGCTTCTTTTGGAGAAAGATGTGGGCATACGACTTGCCAACAAATATTACAACTCATGCTAACAACTCCCCGGATTTTGGATAGGTATCAAGCAGACACTCCAAGCAATAGGCTTTGACATTACTGAATTGTGCCCCTCGGCTAACTCGGCAAATAGATTCCTTAGAATTACAAATATCACACATCATGCATCACCACTCTTTAAACGATAAGGATGGCGATCATTGTATTCTCGGTCTGCACGACCAAACAACCATACTTCATGACTCTTAGTGCGAGCCACACTATCAACCTTGACCTTGCGAATCTTGCGGAATCGCTTGTCGGCCTTAAGCACACAGAAAATCTGTCGTGGACGGACTTCGTGCACATGGTCTTTATTCAGTATTTCTGCCAACTCGGTAGTCAAGTAGGCTCTATCTTCCATCAAATCAAAGGCGTTTATCCTGCGGCGGTCTACCCATGCGTGTTTTCTTCCCATTTTGTTCACTTCCTATTTACTCCCAGCGTGTTCCCCTATATAAAGGCACCTATGCAACCTCATATTCTTCAAAGACATAGCCACAATCCCCACAAAGACATTCTTCGTGGCAACCATCCTTCTCTATACGATACAACAGCCGAGACATATCCTTACCACAAACTATCCCCTATATAAAGGCTATGGTAAATCACCACATTCTCCAACCAGTCCGAGCAGAAGTCAAATACATCTGCACAGCCTTGATGTGGTGGCATTCTTGTTTCTTGATTTTATTGACAGGACAACTACACCTAATGTTGTTATCGTCCCAGACAGCAATATTCCAGTCCTTGCCTGAATTACCTGTCACTCGGAAATAATCTTCCTTTACTCGCATCACCTTGCCTTGTCGCAAGAGGCTGATGGCCATTTGTTGCCGATCTCTATCATCGCTCATGGCTTCAAATCCCTGTTAGCACCCTTATATACTTATCTAAAAGCAGACGAAAATAATCAAAGCACCCATGAAACCCAGACTTAGTATTGCTTCCACCCACGGAAAGCCTTTATCATCAGGAGGATTAGGGTCATACGTTTCCCAGCCAGCCATAGCACAGGTGTATGTCACGACTTATTTATATGTTTAGAGGCCACCATAGTTATGCAGCCATATGTTACCTTTACCAGTAGATCTAAATAATAGCATCTTGCCCTCTTTTTGAACAGTAATGTGTTTATTGTTAGTGAGTATTTCTATAAACTTATTTATATCACGATAGTTTGTGTAACCCATATGGTCCCTAAGCATTCTACGATTCCACATTAATTCTTTTTGTTCCAACTCTAAAATCCCTCGTGCCATATCTACTTGTTTTCTCTTTCTACCTATTGGATTATTGGAAATCTGTGGTTCATACATGGTAACTTTTGCCTTAAGTTCAATATCTACTTGACCTACACATATATCATTCATGAACAATTCAATACAACTGTTCGGTGTGCTAAGATTAATTCTATGGGACTCTACCATGATAACAAAAAAGTGAGA
>MDTD01158731.1_pt1 | contig 10251 bp, 10 predicted proteins | sample 811221 | NCBI WGS metagenome assembly MDTD01 (sample SAMN05326646, study PRJNA326480) | marine metagenome | isolation source: seawater | place: Pacific Ocean: South West | collected 2011
AGATTTATATATGAAAATAATTAAGATTAAAGGGGACATTAGTTCAGAAATAGTAAAATCTATAGAAAATAGTATTGCTATCGATACTGAGGCAACTGGTCTCCAAATTCCAGAGAGAGATAAATTAAGTCTTATACAAATTTGTGATGAAAATAAAAATGTTTATATTATTCAACCAGATAAAAATAACTATAAAGCTCCAAATTTAGTTTCGATTTTGGAAAATGAAAAAATTTTAAAAATCGGTCATTTTTTAAGATTCGACAAAAATTCACTTGAATATTTTCTTAAATGTAAAATAAAAAATATTTTCGATACAAAAATTGCCTCCAAAATTGTTCGTACCTATACTGATGCTCATGGCTTAAAAAATTTAGTGCAAGAATTTTGTAACAAATCTATTGATAAAAGATATGGTAGCAGTGATTGGAATAAAGATTTAGATGAATTGACTGACAAACAATTAGAGTACGCTGCAAATGATGTAGTATACTTGCACAAAATTAAATCAGAATTGGAAAACATGCTAATACGAGAAAATAGAATTGAGATATTTAAAAAGTGTTTAAATTTTTTAGACACGAGAGTGGAACTAGATCAAAAAGGGTTTAAGGAAGATATTTTTGAACATTAATGAATAGAAACAAGTATATACAATTAGCAAAGCGAACAGCTGATTTACAAATAAAAGAACTTAAAAAAATAAAGAAAGTTTTTAATAAAAGTTTTATTAAAGCTGTTGATCTAATTTTAAATTGTAAAGGAAAAGTCATTTTTGCAGGTATCGGTAAATCTGGACTAATCGCTAAAAAAATTAGTGCAACTTTTTCAAGTGTTGGAATTCCAAGTTTTTTTTGTGATCCAGCTCAAGCTATACATGGCGACATGGGTCAAATAGAAAAAAAGGATATTTTAATTATTTTTTCCTATTCGGGAAACACTTCAGAGCTTACTAACATGCTAAAATATGCAAACAGGTTTAGTATTAAAGTTATTGGTGTAGCTTCTAAAGCAGATAGTCTTCTTCTTAAAGCAAGTGATGTGAAACTAAAATTACCACAAGTTAAAGAAGCTGATTTAACTGGGATGGTACCTACATCCAGTACATCAATAACTTTACTTCTAGGAGATTGTTTAGCGACTACGGTAATGACAAAAAAAAGATTCTCTAAAGAAAAATTTAAGATTTATCATCCAGGAGGAAATATTGGAGGCAAATTACTTTTAGCAAAAGATATAATGACGACCGGAGATAAACTGCCATTAATTAATTATAAAAAAAATTTGGGCGAAGCTCTGAAGATAATTAATAGTAAAAAATTAGGAATTGTTGTTATTCTTAAAAATAGATTTATAGAGGGGCTTGTAACCGATGGAGATTTACGTAGAGAAATGAAATTTTTTTCAAAAAAAACAAATTTGCAAAAATTTATGACAAAAAAACCCTTAATGGTAAGCGAGAATTTACCAGCTTCTAAAGCTCTAGCAATTATGAATGAAAAAAAAATAACTAGTTTATTAGTAATTTCAGAAAAAGACTCCAAAAAGAAAACTAAAAGTAAATTAAAAGGTATTATACATATTCATTCACTTTTGAAATATGGTCTTAAATGATACAAAGAAAAGAAAAAATAAGAATTATTCAATTTCTATTACTTGTTTTAGGTATAGCAGCTATTTATTATACTTATTATCAAAATGATAAAATTAAAGATCAAGAAATTATTTCATCACAAACAAAAAATTATTTAGAAGACAAAAAAATTAAAGAAACTGAAGGAGAAGGAGATTATTTTTATAATATTGAATACACTGGGCTAGATCTTAGCGGAAATAGATACTTATTAAAATCCGAACAAGCTTATTTAGATGAACTTAAACCAGAAATAATTTATATGAAGGATGTTAATGCAATATTTTACTTTAAAGATAATACTGTTCTTTATGTTTGGTCCGATGAAGGAATATACAACAACAAAAATTTTGATATGGAATTTAAAAGAAATGTAAAAGCTAATTACTTAAATAGTGACTTATTTGCAGAAAAAGCATTCTACTCGAACTCAAAAAGCTTCTTAAGTATATCTGATAATGTAAGGATAGATCATATTAAGGGAAATTTAATTGCAGACAAACTTTTATTTGATATAACAAGTAAAAAATTAGATATTACATCTTTTCAAAACGGCAAAGTAAATGCTAATGTGAAATTAAATGAAAAAAGGTTTTAGAATATTAAAGTTTAAAAAAGATAGACCAATATTTGAGGTCAGAGACATTAGTAAATCTTTTGATGGCAGGCCAATATTAAAAAAATTATCAATTAAAGTTTTTCCTTCAGAAATTGTAGGAATACTAGGACCAAACGGATGTGGAAAGACCACACTATTCTCAATGTGTATAGGAGAACAACGACCTGATAGCGGAAAAATATTTTTAAATAATAAATCTATTGAAGAAATTCCGATACATTTAAGATCTAAAGAAGGGCTTGGTTATTTTCCACAACAAAGAAGTGTATTTAATATGTCTGTCTTTAGTAACATTATGGGTCTAGCACAAGAAACTATTAAAGGTGCAGAAAAACAAAGAGAAGTAACTGAAAAATTATTAGATGAATTTAATCTAGGACATTTAAGATCAATTAATGCCACTATGTTAAGTGGTGGAGAGGTAAAAAGATTACAGCTTGCTCGTTTAATGCTTAACAATCCAAAGGTTGTCTTACTTGATGAGCCTTTATCTGCATTAGATCCTTTAATTGTAGAAGAAGTTAGTAAATATATATTAAAAATACAAGCAAAAGGTGTAAGTATAATAATGAGCGAACACAATGTAAAAAATTTATTTTCTTTAACAGATAGAAATTATGTACTGGGTGAACAAACTGTAATAGCAGAGGGAAGTTCGAGAGAATTGTTGAAATCATCAAAAGCCAGGGAAATTTATTTTGGATCAGATTTTTAGTCTAATAGATGAAACTAAAAAAATTTTCTTTAATTTCAAAAAAAAAAATTGCTCCATATAATAAAACAATTACAGTTGACTCGGATAAATCCATCTCAATTAGAAGCTTTCTTTTTGGGTCAATAAGTCAAAATATTTCAAAAGTTAAAAATGTTCTTGAGTCAGATGATGTTTTTTCTACCATAGCTTGTTTAAAAAAACTTGGTGTAAAAATAGAAAAAAAAGGACCAAGATATTACTTTATTTACGGCAAAGGTTTAGGTTCTCTAAGAGCAAAAAAAAATTTACAACTTAATTTTGGGAACTCTGGAACGCTGGCAAGGCTGTTAATGGGAATTCTAGCAACAACACCAAGTATAGAAGTAAAGCTCAAAGGAGATCATTCATTAAACAAAAGAAATATGAAGAAAGTTATTAATTTAATGTCAGAATTTGGAGCTAATTTTTTGCCGATTAATAAATTTAAATTTCCTCTAAAACTTATTTCAACTGACATGCCTATTGGAATAAATTATCACTCTGAAGTATCTGCCCAGTTAAAAAGTGCTGTAATTTTAGCTGGACTTAATTCTTATGGTTCAACTAAAATTATTGAAAAATTCAAATCTCGTGACCATACTGAAAATTTACTATCTAAAAATTTACAAGCTATTAAAAAAAATAAAAAAAATATAATGGTGACTGGCAAAAAATTCTTAAAACCTCTTGATATAAGTGTGCCAGGAGATCCATCCTCAGCAGCTTTTTTTGTTGCGTTAACAATACTTAACAAAAACTCTTCTATAAGGATAAAAAATGTTGGTCTAAATCCAACAAGAATTGGTTTTTATGAGTTATTGAAAAAGTACGGAGCTAACATTAAGTTTCAAAATTTAAAAAAAAATAACAATGAAATTTACGGAGATTTATTTGTCAAAAGTTGTAAGATAAAACCTATTAAAGCTTCAAAAGATTTTTATGTAAAATCTACTGATGAGTATCCAATAATGTTTGTAATCGCTGCTCTAACACCAGGAGTTTCTGTATTTAATGGAATTGGTGATCTTGCAAACAAAGAAAGTAATCGAATAAAAGAAATGCAAAATATTTTAAAACAAATTGGTGTAAAAAGTCATGCCTCAAAAAATGAACTAAAGATATTTGGAAAAAAATTAAAAGAATATAAAAGAAAAAAAATTAAAGTTGCAAATTTAGGAGATCATCGTATAGCCATGTCATCAATGATTCTCTCGTTAGTAACAGGAATTAAAGCGAATATTAAAAATTTTGAAACAGTTTTTACATCATCTCCCTCTTTTCTTAAAAAAATTGAATACCTTGGAGGAAAATTTGAAATATATTAAAAAATTCACTGTATGCATCGACGGGTCTAGTGGATCTGGTAAAACAACTGCTGCAAAACTTTTAGGAAAAAAGTATGGACTATCTGTTTTGTACTCAGGTCTTCTTTTTAGATATGCTGCTAAAATGATTTTAAAAAAAAATCCAAAAAATAATATTTTCTTTTTAAAAAAATTATTTAAGAAACTTAATTATAATAAACTTCAAAAGATGAACTTACATACAGCTGAAATTTCACAATTTTCTGCAGAAATTGCAAAAATATTAAAAATAAGACTAATTATTAAATCTTTTCAAAAAAACTATGTTTTTAAAAAAAAAAAAGTTGTACTTGAAGGAAGAGATATGTCTAAAATATTCCCAAAAGCTGAGGTTAAGTTTTTTATAGTATGTAAACCTATAAAAATTGCAGCAAAAAGACGGTGGCTCCAGCTTAAAATAAAAAATAAGAAAATTTCACTTAGTAAGGTCACTAAGGACCTAAAAAAACGTGATTTTATTGATAAAAATCGCAAACACTCAAAACTTGAAAGACATCCTGAGTCGGTGTACATCAATACAGCAAAATTAAATATCTTAAGTGTCCTAGACAAAATGTCGAAACATGTAGATAAAGCAGTAAATAAATATGGCAAGTGAACAAGAATTAAAAAGAACAAACGTTTTACACAAAGAATTCCAAAATCTTTTGGATGAGGACTTTAAGGATAGAAAACTTAAAGAAAACGAAATTATTAAAGCAACTATTACGGAAATTACCAAAAACTTTGTTGTCGTAGATTGCAAAGCTAAAATGGAAGGAATGATCCCCATTGAAGAATTTAAAAATGATGAAGAGTTTTCAAAACTAAAAGTTGGATCTGTTATTGAGGTATTTTTAGAAAGAATTGAAAGCTTTAAAGGTCAGCTTATAATATCAAGAGATAAAGCTGTAAAAATGAAAGCCTGGAAAAAAATGGAAAAGGTTTTCGAATCGCAAGAGGAATTAACAGGTTTTATCACTGGCAAAGTAAAAGGAGGATGGATTACTAATGTTGAGGGATTACCTTGCTTTATGCCATCTTCTCAAATTGATGTAAGGCCTCTAAAAAAGGTTGATCACCTAATGAACACCCCAATAAAAGTTATTGCGACTAGAATAGATAGATCTAGAGGAAATGTGTGTGTTTCGAGAAGAGCAGTGCTTGAGAAAAGTAAAAATGCAGAGGTTGCAGAGACATTAAAGGATATTAAAGAGGGAGATATTGTTGAAGCTCAAGTCCATGCATGTGTTGACTGGGGAATATTTTTAACTTACAAAAATTTAACATTGCTTTTACATGTTTCTGACTTAAGCCACGGGAGAGTGAAAAAACCATCTGACTTAGTTACAATCGGACAAAATCTTAAAGTCAAAATTACTCGTATTGATCCAAAAACTAACCGAGTATCAGCATCAATTAAAGCTTTAACTGAAGATCCTTATGCTAACATAGATAATACTTTTAAGGTGGGTGAAATTTATGAGGGAGAAGTTACAAAAATAATGGATTATGGTTGCTTTGTAAAATTAAAAGACTCAGTAGAAGGCCTTATTCACTCAAGCGAGTTAGACCACAAAAATAGAAATATAAAACCTAGTAAAGTTTTATCAGTATCTCAAAAGATAAAATGTAAAATTGTAAACATTGATAAAGAGGCTAAAAGAATATCTTTATCCTATAAAGCTACATTAGATAATCCTTGGGATAAAATAAAAGACTCTTTAGGGAAAGAGGTTAAAATAAAAATTAGCAATATAACTGATAAAGCAATATTTGGTGACTTAGTTGAAAGTGGTTTAACCGGGATGTTACATTACAAAGAATTAAATTTTTCAGAAAATATTGACGAGATTAAAAAATATAAGAAAGGTGAGATTATAAGTGTAAAAATTATTGAGATAAAAGATGACAAAATTAGGTTTTCAAAAAGGGCACTAGATAAAGATCCACTAGACTTTTTTAAAGATAACAATAAAAAAGTTGGAGATATCATTACAACTAGAGTTCATGAAGTTCTTAAAACAGGTGTAAAAGTGGCAATTGATAAAGATAAAAAACTTATAGTAACAATTAAAAAAGCAGATTTAGCAAAAGAGACCGCAGACGCTCGTCCTGAAGTTTTTTCTCCAGGTAACGCATTGGATGCTAAAATAACTGAATTAGATCTTAAAACTAGAAAAGTAAAATTAAGTGTCAAAGCAGCTCAACTAGAAGAAGAAAAAAGTCTTTTGAAAAAATTTGGTAACTTAAAAAGTGGCGCAACACTTAAAAATATCTTTGAAACTGCATTAGGTGGCAAAGGGAAAAAAAAGAAAAATAAAGAAGAAAAATAATTGTTAAAGTCAGATTTAATCAAAGAATTAAAATCAAAACACTCAAACCTTACAAATCCTCAAATAGAGATTATTATCGACACTTTTTTCACATCAATAGTTAGAGCTCTTAAAACAGGTAAAAATTGTCAAATAAGAGGATTTGGAAATTTTTATTTAAAAACAATAAAAGAAAATTACAACTCGAGAGATCCAAGAAGTGGGAAATTAATTTATGTTCCAAAGAGAAATAGGGTAAGATTTAGAATCGGTAAAAATTTTAAAAAATTTCTTAATCAATGAAAAAACCAAAAATTTTCATAGCATGTGACACGTCCAATGTAAGAGAGGTAAAAAAAATTATATCTCAAACTCAAACTGAGAAACTTGAAATTGGATATAAATTTGGTTTAGAATTTTTTTATTCTAAAAATGGTAGAAATTTTATTTCTAAGTTGAAAGGTAAAAAAATTTTTTTAGACTTAAAGCTAAATGATATACCTAATACTTGTGTTGCTGCTATACACTCTCTAAATGATCTAAAAAATATTTCATATTTAACAGTACACATAAGTGGTGGAATAGAAATGATTCGAGAAATAAAAAAAATTTCAAATAGAATTAACAAACGAATAAAAATTTTAGGTGTTACTATTCTTACTAGTTTGTCTAACTCTTCAATTAAAAAAATAGGTCACACTAGATCAATAAAAGAATTAGTAAAAAAACAAGCTAAACTGGCAAAGATTGCAAAGTTAGATGGTGTGGTGTGTTCAGGCCATGAAGTAAAATCAATAAAAAAAATTTGTAAAAATATGGAAATAATAACTCCAGGCATAAGATTAGTAGGAGATAGTAAAGGAGATCAAAGAAGAATACTTTTACCCGATCAAGCTTTTAAACATGGAGCAACAGCTCTTGTGATGGGTCGCAGTCTTGTAAAAAAAGGAAATATAAAAAAAAATATCCTTAAACTCATTAAAAATTTAAAATAATATGATTGTCAAAATTTGTGGCTTGCACCCTGCAAGAGATGTAAAGTTTTGTATTGAACTTGGAGTTAATTTTTTAGGTTTTGTTTTTTATGAAAAATCACCAAGAAACATAGATATTAAGAATATAACCTATCTTAAAAGCTACGATAAAAAATCGTCATCCTTTGTAGCAGTATGTGTTAATCCAACAGATGAATTAATTGAAAAATCAATAATTAATAACTTTGACTACATCCAGCTTCATGGATCAGAGACTGTAGAAAGGGTTAAAGAAATAAAATCCAAAGGGTTAAAAATAATAAAAACGATTAAAATTGAAAAAGAGGCAAATATAGAAAGTTATAAAAAGTATGAAGAGGCAGATATTATTTTATTCGATACTCCAGGCATGGAGAAATCCTTAAGATTTCCAAAAAACTTAATATCAAAATTGCCTTCAGGAGACAGATATGCTCTTGCAGGTTCTATATCAGAATATAATATCGAAAATATTGCTAAATTAGGTGTTAACTTTTGTGATTTGTCGAGTAGTTTGGAATCAGATACTCAAATAGGATACAAAGATCATCAAAAAATAGAAAGATTTATTAAGAAAGTAAATGAGCTTAAAAATTAAAAAAGGTATACCACTCATAGATCAACATGATAAGAATTATATGTATGGTGGTAAATTTGGTGGAAATTTTGTTCCTGAAACACTAAAAAAACCAATTGACGATTTAACAAAACTTTTTGCAAAACTTAGAAAAGATAAAAACTTTATCAAAGAAAGGGATTATTATTTTAAAAACTACGTTGGTTCTCCTACACCATTTATTAGGCTTGATAAATTAACAGAATATCTAGATGGAGCTCAAATATACGCAAAAGTTGTATCTGAAGCTAATGGAGGTGCACACAAAATTTATAATGCAACTGTTCATTGTTTGATCGCTAAGAAAGCTGGTAAAAAATATGTCGTTGGAGATACAGGAGCGGGTTATGCTGGAAAAATGCTCTCAATGGCAGCAAAAAAATTCCGACTTAAGTGTAAAATATTTATGGGTGCTAAAGACTTAAAAAGACAAAGACCCAATGTTCTTGCAATGAAAAAAAATGGTGCTGAAATAGTTCCGGTAACAACCGGAAGCCAAACTTTAGTGGATGCCGTAAGTGAGTGTATGAGATACTGGGTCTCAAATTGCGATACAACACACATGTGTGTTGGATCAACAGTTGGTCCAAGTATATTTATAAAAATTTGTGCATGGAGCACTGCTCAGATTTCTAGAGAACTATTTGTTCAAGTAAAAGATGAGTTTGGAAAGATCCCTGAAAAATTAAAATTAATTAACTGTGTTGGTGGTGGAAGTTCTGCGATGGGTTTTTGGAATGAATTTATGGATACACATGCCGAGTTTATTGGAGTTGAAGCTGGTGGGCCAAAAAATAGTAAATTACATGCTGCACCTCTAACAAATGGTTCAAAAATAGGGATCTTGCATGGCGCTGCGCAGTACGTAATTCAAGACAAAGAAGGTCAAATAGGAAAAACTGATTCTATTTCAGCGGGTCTAGACTATCCTGGTATTTCCCCATTGCATTGCTATCTTAAAGATACAAAGAGAGCTAAATATACATCTGTAAGTGATGAAGATGCTTTGAAGGCGTATAAGTTAGTTTCTAAATTAGAAAATATATCTCCATCCCTAGAACCTTCACATGCTTTTGCTGAAGCAATACGAATTGCTCCTAAATTAAAAAGTTCTGAAATTTTAATTATAAATAGCTGTGGTGACTCAATAAAAGATAAAGATATAATTAAGAAAAAATTAGGTACGTATATAAGATGATTTCAAATATTAGTTTAGCTTTCAATAATTGTAAGAAAGAAAACAGACCTGCATTAATAACTTATACAGTAGCAGGAGACAATAATAAGAATAACTCTCTTAAAATACTTAATACTGTTTCAAAATATGCAGATATTTGTGAGCTTGGCTTTGTGCACAATTGTCCAATTGCTGACGGGAGTCAAATTCAAAATAGTTCTTACAGAGCTCTTAAAAATGGAATTACCTTAAAACAAACTTTCAATATTGTGAAAAAATTTAAAAAAAATAAACCAAAAAAACCTCTAATTTTAATGGGCTATTACAATTTAATTTATCAAATGGGAGAAAATAATTTCTTAAAAAATTGTAAAAATGCAGGTGTCGATGGCTTAATAATTGTAGATCTTCCTTGGCCAGAAAACAAAAATTTTGCAAAAAAATGTAAAGAAAAATCAATAAGTTTCGTTCAACTCATATCTCCTACAACAACTAAAGAAAGAATGAGAAAAATTATTAAAGACTCTCATGATATGATTTATTATATCTCAATGTTGTCAACGACTGGTGGAAAACTAAAAGTTTCCCCAAAAAGAATACTAAAAAATTATAATAAGATAAAAAGAATCAACCCTCAAAAAAACCTCGTAATTGGCTTTGGAATAACAAATAAGACAATAAATGCATTAAAATCAGCTAATGGGCTGGTTGTTGGAAGCATGTTATGTAAAACTATAACCAATTCGCTCAAAATGAGACAAAATCCTGTCACAAAATTAGATAAAGTTGTGTACAATCTTAA
>MDTD01177298.1_pt1 | contig 10251 bp, 9 predicted proteins | sample 811221 | NCBI WGS metagenome assembly MDTD01 (sample SAMN05326646, study PRJNA326480) | marine metagenome | isolation source: seawater | place: Pacific Ocean: South West | collected 2011
ATTCTTTGTTATCACAACTTGGAGATAATAATAAAAAATTAAATAAATTTATTGATTTTAATGATGATTTTGAGTTGTTTTCAAATAGAATTGAAAATATTTCATTAGAACTTAAAGATCTATGCTATGATATTTTTAATTACAATACAAAAATAAATTTTGATGAAGATGACGTAAAAAAGATATCTGATAAGTTTGAGATACTTGAAATGATAAAAAGAAAATACGGTGGTTCAATTAATTCAGCTATTGAGTACAAGAAAAAAATTAGTTCTATTCTTTCAGAATCTGTTGAATTTGGTAATAAGATAAAATCAATTAATGATGAATTAAAAAATCTAAACCAAGATTATAAACATATTGCTCAATCTGTATCAAAAAAAAGAAAGAATAAAACAATTGAAATAAGTAAGAAAATTAAACCAGTATTAAATGATGTTGGTATGGAAAATACTCAACTAAATTTTGAACTATTTAGTGATCTGAGTAAAGTTGATCGCAAGGGTATTGATAATTGTGAAATTAAAATATCTACAAATTTAGGAGAACGGCTAAAACCACTAAATGAAATTATATCAGGTGGAGAATTGTCTAGAATTATGTTTGCTATTAAAATTTTGTTACAAGCTAAAGATCCTGTTGATACTATTATATTTGATGAGGTAGATTCTGGAATATCTGGTAAAATTGCTGAAAAAATAGGATCTTTAATGGAACAGCTTGGCACCAAAAGACAAATTATTTGCATAACTCATTTAAGTCAAATGGCTTGTAAAGGAGATCACCATATTTCAATTTTTAAGAAATCCAATGGTAAAAAAACTAAGGTAATAGCAGAAAAATTATCAAACAAAAAAAGGATATTAGAAATAGCTGGCTTAATAAGTGGATCTTCAATCACAGAAGATGCAAAAAATCAAGCAAAACAGTTTCTATTAGGTTAAAGTATGGAAAAATTTACAATTTATGGTGGCAGAGAGTTGAATGGAAAAATAAAGATTAATGGAGCTAAAAACGCATTATTGCCAATAATGACATCAACTCTGCTAGCTCCAGGAAATTATAAATTAAATAATGTTCCTGATTTAAAAGATACACGCACTATGGCAGAACTTTTAAGAAAAATTGGAGCAAAAGTAACTTTTGAAAATAATCAATTAGATATTAATACAGTCAACGTATCAAAGCCTGTTGCTCCATATGATTTAGTAAAAACCATGAGGGCTTCTTTTTATGTACTTGGTCCTTTGTTGGGAAGATTGGGACTTGCAGAAGTGTCATTGCCGGGCGGTTGTGCGTGGGGTCCAAGGCCTGTTGACATTCATATAGAAGCTTTAAAAAAAATGGGTGTTAATATTTCATTGGATGGGGGCAATATAGTAGCAAAAGGTTACCCCGTTGGTAGCAAAATAAAATTTAAATTTCCTAGTGTTGGTGCCACAGGTAACATAATGATGGCATCAGTTCTTGGTAAAGGACAAACAATTTTACAAAATGTTGCTCTTGAGCCTGATATTGTCTCATTGGGTGATTTTTTGATAAGAATGGGTGCGGATATCAAAGGATTAGGTACAAGTGAATTAATAATTAATGGAAAAGATTGTCTGCATTCCATCGACGAATTTGATATAATACCAGATAGAATTGAAGCAGGAACTTTTTTGATAGCAGGTGCAATGTGTGGTGGTTCAATTGCAATTGAAAATGTAAACTGTGATCACATTTCAATTGTTATTGATAAATTATTAGAAAGTGGAGTAGATTTAAAAATTATTGAAAACTCTATAGTTATTAAAGGAAATAAAAAAATTAAACCTGTTAACATTACTACAGCACCATATCCAGGCTTTCCAACTGATCTCCAAGCTCAGTGGATAGCATATATGTCAATTGCCAGTGGGAAGAGCACTGTGACGGATAAAATTTATTTTGATAGATTTACGCATGTATCCGAGTTAAACCGTTTGGGAGCAAATATTACCCTAAATAAAAATATTGCTACTATTGTGGGTGTTTCAAGCCTTAAAGGAGCACCAGTTATGTCAACTGACATACGGGCAAGTGCATCATTAATACTAGCATCATTAGCTTCAAAAGGTAAAAGTACAATATCTAGGATATATCACATAGATAGGGGTTACGAAAAAATTGAAAATAGATTAACGGATGTTGGCGCTGACATTACTAGGGTTTAGTGAAATATATTGTTACAATTAGTTTGTAAATTTAGTTTGGATATTAAAAGATATTAAGATTAATTTTATAGTAGTTAGAAAAAATATTTACTGTTAATTAAATTATTAGGAGAAAAACATGAAAACAACAAAATTAATAATAACCACATTAGTAGTTTCATCTTTGGTAATGGGATCTGCTACAATAGGTTTCAATAAAACTGTTGCAGAATCAAACGATTCAAAAGTTAATTTAGCCATTGAATCAAACGAGGACGTTTATGGTTTACAATTTGAAATCAAATATAACAATGATGAATTAGTATTAAATAGTATCAATTCAAAAGTAGATGGATTAACATTCGAATACAGAGAAAAAGAAAGTGGATTAGTCAAAGGTTTGCTATTTAGCATGCAAGGGATAGCAATATCTAACTCTGATAATCTTTCAAATCTTCTCGAATTTGATTTTTCAGAAAAAGATGGATTCAGTGGTTCTAGCACAGTTGAGTTTATTGATATCATATTGGCTGGCCAACATGGATCAAGTATTGATGTAACAGCTTCAAACTTTGATGTCAACACCAACATTGTACCTATCGCAACAAATCTTAGTTCAAACTATCCAAATCCTTTTAATCCAACTACATCAATTGATTACTCAATTGGTGAAAGTGGAATGACATCATTAACAATTTATGATTTGAATGGTGCTGTTGTTAAAAATTTGGTTTCTCAGTCGCTTGAGGCTGGAAGTTACCAAGCTGTATGGAATGCAACTAATAATAGCGGTAATCCTGTTGCTAGTGGCAGATACATATTAAAAATGTCAGCTCCTAATTACACAGAAACAATTACCATGACTCTCCTAAAATAATTAACAGTAGAGTTAATATTAAGCCCTGTTCGGCCGGACAGGGCTTTTTTTTTATATTTTATAAATTTATATATCTTGATTTTAATTATTTATAGAAAGTAACTTATAATTAATTAATTTTTTTTTATCAATTAATAATGTTAAATATCGTCATAATTGGAGCAGGTGAAGTTGGTTATAATCTAGCGAAATCATTAAGTAAAAATGATTATGAGATTACTGTAATTGATATAGATCCCGGAAAATGTAAACGTATAAAAGAAAATATTGATGCGATGGTAATCGAAGGAGATGGTGGATCGCAGCGAATTCTTGAAGATGTTGGTTTTGAAAGAGTAGATTATTTATTGGCTATGACTAGAGTTGACGAGGTCAATCTGGTTGCATCAAGAATAGCACGAAAAATAGGTGCTAAAAATATAATATGTAGATTACGCAATACTGAATACCAACATAAAGATGCAATTATAACCCCTGAACAATTCGGCATTGATTTTGTCACTTATCCAGAAAAAGCAGCAAAAGATGAAATAGAGAATTTAGTTAGACAATCATCAAGCTCGGAAATACAGAAATTCAAGAATAATAAATTTACACTTATTGGAATTCAATTAGAAGCATCATCGCCACTCATTGGAAGAACTGCAAAAAGTGTTGAATTAGCAAATCCATTTGTACCACACAAATTAGTAGTAATTAATAGAAAAGAAAAAAATTTCATTCCGCACGATAATACAAGATATAAAAAAGATGATATCGCTTACTTTATGTCAAAAACAAGGGACATAGATAAAGTCCAACAAATCTCTGGTAAACCTGCTATAGATATAAAAAATATAATGATATTAGGAGCTGGTAAAATTGGTAGGTTATTAGCAAAGTCTTTGCAAAGAGATTACAATATAAGATTAATAGAAAAAAATAAAGAAAAAGCAGAGTGGGTAAGTATCCATTATCCTGGTATTTTGATCTTAAATGGATCTGGAACTGACATAGAATTTCTTGAATCTGAAAATATATCAGAAGTTGATTGTTTTATTGCAGCTACGGAAAATGAGCAAACTAATATTTTGTCAACAATGCTCGCTAAAGATTTAGGTGCAAAACAAGCGATTATTCATATTTTGACGACAAGTTATTTGCCTGCTGTAAGAAGAATTGGAGTTGATGCAATCGTAAGCAAAAATATATCTGCTGTCAATGAAGTAATTAAAAATATGCATAGTAATCAAACTGTATCCATATCACATTTTGAAGATATTGATGTAGAGGTACTAGAATTAACCATTAATAGTAATTCTACAATTATTAAAAAGAAGTACACTGTAGATCAAATACCCGAAGACATTAAAATTGGTGGAATAATAAGAAATAATAAATCTTTAATATTAGATCAAAATAACCACATAATGCCAAATGATGAAATTATTGTTTTTGCAAAAGAAGAAAGCATAGAAAAAGCCAAAAGTCTGTTTCAATAATATGCTTAAAAAACAAGTTTTTTATATAATTGGTCTAATTCTTATCTTTTTGAGCATAGCATTAGCTATAAGTTCACTTTGGAGTGTTTATTACGATTTCTATCTAAATATAGATAAAGATTTGGTTCCATTTATATATTCTATTATCATCACCTTTATGAGTGGTATTATTTTAATTTTTTTAACAAAAAATAGAAATAAGACTGAAATTACAAATAAAGATGGATTTGCTATTGTGACTCTGGGTTGGGTATTAATAGTTTTTTTTAGTTCTTTACCATTTTATTTTTACGGAAATGGTTTCACATTTACAAATGCTTTTTTTGAATCTATGTCGGGATTGACTACAACTGGAGCAACCATTCTTGGACATAGTACTACAACAAATATAGAGTCCCTTCCTCATGGGTTATTATTTTGGAGAAGTTTTACTACATTTATTGGCGGTATGGGTATTATAGTATTCAGTATTGCTATACTCCCATTGCTAGGTATGGGAGGTGTACAGTTATTTCGCGCTGAAGTTGCAGGTCCAGTTGCTGATAAAATGACTCCAAGAGTCAAACAAACTGCTAAACTTTTATGGGCCATTTATCTTGGTCTTTTTTTAATATTAACAATAATTCTTATCTTGCAAGGTTTGACATTTCACGATTCTATATGTCATGCTTTTACTACTATTGCTACTGGTGGTTTCTCCACAAAGGATGCAAGTATTGGTGCTTTTAGTCCGATGGTTCAATGGACAATTATTATATTTATGTTTATTGCAGGAACAAGTTTTACTTTGCATTACATTTTTATTTCAAACAAAAAAATAGAATATTTAAAAGATACTGAATTCAAAGTATATTTTTGTATGATTGTTATATGTTCAATAATTTTTTTAAGTAATATTGTCAATTCTGATTTATATGGACTAAATTTTGAAGCTATTAGACATTCAATATTTAATTCAGTCACTATAATTACAACTACAGGTTTTACAACAGAAAATTATGGAGAATGGCCAGCTTTGTCTAAGACATTAATATTCTTTTTATTTTTTGTAGGAGGTTGTGCAGGTTCTACTACAGGAGCGATGAAAATAATTCGTACTATTCTAATTTATAAATATTTAGTATCTGAAATACGTAAGATGCTTCACCCAAATGGTGTTTTCCCACTAAGAATTAATGGCAATGTTATCCCTGATGATATTGTAAAAAAAACCTTAGGATTTTATCTTTTTTACATTTTTATTTTCGTTTTTACAGCGATGATATTTGCAATGTTGGGATTAGACGTTGAAACAGCTCTATCTGCTTCTGCAAGTTCTATTGGAAATATTGGACCGGCATTGGGTTCCGTTGGTCCTGCTTACAGTTGGGCACATCTTCCAGATTTTGCAAAATGGCTTGCATCATTTTGTATGCTTTTAGGAAGGTTAGAAATTTTTACTGTTATGGTTCTATTTAGCAGAACTTTTTGGAATAAATGATGAAACATACAGTCATATCTAAATTAAAAAATGGCAAAGTAGTATATGGTTTTTATTTATGTAATTTTAAAACTATAAAATATTCTAAAAATGATAAGAAATTTATCGATATTGTTTTGTCAGATCAAACTGGAGTAATTAATGCAAAATTGTGGGACAATGTAGATTTATTTTCAGAAAGGTTCAGTGCAGGTGATTATGTTGCCGTTAAAGGAAAAACATCTACTTATTATAATAAATTATACATAAATATTTTCTCAATTAAGATAGCAGAAAAGCATATTTTCTCAGATTATGGTTTTGAAAATTTTTTAAAAATAAATACTAACAAAAAAATATTATAAATTTTAATTATTATAATAATAAATAATTCTTTTAAATTATATTATTATGAATTCAAAAAATATAACACTAGCTCTAATAATTTCAATTACGATCCTGTCACGTTTAATATATCATCCACCAAATTTCACCCCGATGTTTTCAGTATGTATTTTTGCTGGTATGATGTTTAGTCAAAAAAGACTAATGTTTTTAATTCCTCTATCTTGTATGATAGTCAGTGATGTCTTCATTGGTTTGCATAGTACCATTATTTTTGTGTATATCTCTTTTGCGTTGGTTATACTCTTGGGAAAGACTTTAAATAAAAATTTCACTCTTCCCAAATTGCTTGGAACCATATTTGCTTCAAATCTAGTTTTCTTTATTATTACTAATTTTGCAGTTTGGTATTTTCAATTTGGGTTTTATGAGCATTCAATTAAAGGATTGCTTACTTGTTATTATTTAGCATTGCCATTTGTAAAAAACTCTTTACTTAGCAATCTTCTATTTACCCCATTTCTTATATATTCATACAAATATATAGAAAACAAATACCCAATATTTCAAAAAATTTAAATGTATAAATTTTTATGGACAATAATAAACCGCTTACAAAATAAGCGGTTTTTTGTTATTTATTTTCTTATTACATTTATTTTCCCAAATAATAAATTCGATTACATTTCATATTATACTGATCAAATTGGTCATTCAAGTTATTCTTTTAACATTAAAAATAGATCAATAATGGGTGATTTTTTTTATGAAAATATTTTTATTGATGGTATAAAAAAATATCCACGTTCAAGTTACTTAATTAAAACTCCAGATCATCTAGATTGGAAAAATTATTTCATATATCGTCAGGGTGATTATATTTATAGAGAGCTTAACCTTGGAAGTAATTACGAGTTAACTGATTCTTTAAATATTAAAGTTTATGCACAATCCAAAACTTTCCCTGGGGAGTTTGGATTATTAGGTCCAAGTGAAAGTAATTTTAAAGATAATATACTTCAAAATTATATTATAAATTTAAATTCGAACAAATTTGATTTGGGTTTTATGTATCATTTTGAAAATACTGGCCTACCTATTAATAACTATGATCACAACAATAGAAATTGTGAAACAATACATTTAGGTATAAAAAACAATGGCAGAATCAATGATATCAAATATAATTTTTCATATTTCATTGATACAGGTAATTTTGAAACTTCCCAAAAAATTAATTATTTATCAGAACTTACAATTTTTGAAATGCACCATTCAAACGATTTATTAACTTATAAAATTAAATCATATAACAAAAATTTTCTTTCGCATGTTGATTCTATAAATAATACTAAAAAAAATAATTTAAGCTATTTAAAATTAAATTTAATACCAAATTTTTTTGATAACAATGTAATGCTTGGTCTTGATCTTGTTAGTAACGATCTTATCTATACGTTTTCTATTTTTCGAAAATACAAAAATTTAATGATAAATTTATATAAAGAAAATTTTTATTCAGATTATATCCAAGGCTCAGATTCCTCATCCATAGTTTCATTTAAGAGTGAAAATATAATCCTTGAAACATTCATAAATGCTAAAAAACTGAATAATAATATGAAAGTAATTAAAAATATTAATAGAAATAAATCTAAATATTATTTTACTAACAATTTAGAGATAGATTTTTCAAATTACATTCTGAGCGTTAGTTATTATTATGATCAATCAAAAGATAATTTTATAAATCAATATATAAATTATAATATTCATTTTGCACCGAACTTGACTTGGACACAAAGATATAAATTTTCTTTTGATGCAAATTATTATTCTTATTCAGTTAGTGAAAAAAAACATTTAAATATTGACGGTATTTTCTACTCATCTATATTGGGTGACAAAATGAGAGATTATTTTTATAATTTAAAATTCGGTTTGTTAGTTGAAAATTTTAAATTTACATACAATGTAAATTTTATATCGGATGATGGTTTTAACATTTCTAATTCATTTTTACCAATTAACCGAATAGCTTTTTTTCAAGTTGATTGGATGTTTAATGATTAAAATATATTTTTTTAAAAAAACACGTAATAATTTCATAGAATTAGATATAATTTATAATGTATAAAAATAATGTAATTAATTTGTTTAGGAGTATTAAATGAGTGATGTTTTAATTGACTTTAGTGATGATAGCTTTGAAAATGATGTTTTGAAGTCTGATATCCCTGTTTTAGTAGATTTTTGGGCTGAATGGTGTGGTCCTTGCAAAATGCTAACACCCATTATTGAAGAAGTAGCTAATGATTTTAAGGATAAAGTAAAATGTGGAAAAGTTAATGTTGACCAGTGCCCTAGTACTGCATCCTCATATGGAATCAGAAGTATTCCTAGCCTTCTATTTTTTAAAAATGGTAAGGTACAGGAGCAGTTAGTTGGTGCCGTCCCAAAACAGCAAATTGTTGATATATTAAATAAGTTAGGTTAAACATATGTTAGAAAATGTAATAATTATTGGTTCTGGACCAGCTGGTTTTACTGCAGCTTTATATGCTGCAAGAGCAAATTTAAAACCTTTATTATTTGAAGGCAATCAGCCTGGGGGTCAGCTTACAATTACTACTGATGTTGAAAATTACCCTGGTTTCGTTAATGGTATTATGGGACCTGATCTAATGAATGTTTTTCGTGAACAAGCTAAAAGATTTGGTACTAGAGCCTTATTTGAAAATATTGATAAAGTCGATTTTAGTAAAAGACCATTTAAATTGTGGTCTGGAGATAAAAAATATGAATCAAATACGGTTATTTTAGCTACTGGTGCTTCTGCAAAGTTACTTGGTTTAGAAAATGAACAAAAATTGATGGGGCATGGTGTATCTGCTTGTGCGACTTGTGATGGATATTTCTACAAGGATAAAAAAGTAATTGTTGTAGGTGGAGGTGATTCAGCAGCTGAAGAGGCTACTTTTTTAACAAAGTTTGCATCTGAAGTAGTTCTTGTTCACAGAAGAGATGAATTGCGAGCTTCTAAGATCATGCAAGACAGAGTTTTTCAAAATAATAAAATATCATTGTTATGGAACTCATCAATAGTTGATTTCATTGGAGATGCTGAATCTGGAGGATTAAAGTCAGTTAAAGTTCAGAATACAATTGATAACTCAATATCGAATCTAGATTGTGATGGAGCTTTCATCGCTATTGGACATAAACCAAACTCAAGTATACTAGTTGATCAAATTGAACTTGATTCATCTGGATATGTTATCACTAAAAGTGATTCAACTTTAACTTCGGTTCCTGGTATATTTGCTGCAGGAGATCTTCAAGATACTGTTTATAGACAAGCTATTACAGCCGCAGGTTCAGGATGTATGGCAGCTATGGACGCTGAAAAGTATTTAGAATCTATTCACTAATTAATTTCATTATTTTTTTAATTTTACATTATTAAAAAAATATTTATTTATGAATAAAATTTCAGTTTTAATTGCTGGAGAAACTAACTCTGCGATTAAAAACAAAGTTGGTCTTAAAAAGAAATGGTACTCTGATGCTCTATCAAGCCAAAGTTTATCTATTTCTTTTTATGATATCTACAACAATGATGATTTTCCATTATCCGAAGATAATAATCCGTGGATCATAACTGGTAGCGAGCATTCAGTTTACGATAATTTAGAGTGGCTAAATAACCTTAAATACAAACTTTCAGAAGCAATCAATAAGGGCAGACCAGTATTAGGTGTTTGTTTTGGCCATCAATTATTAGCTGATGTAATAGGTGGCACAGTTGCTAAAAATAAATTAGGTTGGGAGGTTGGATATGCCCCTATTGAATTAACCAGCGAAGGTAAAGATTCATTATTGTTTAATAATTTTCCAAATTCGTTTTATGCAGCA
>MDTD01053560.1_pt1 | contig 10250 bp, 6 predicted proteins | sample 811221 | NCBI WGS metagenome assembly MDTD01 (sample SAMN05326646, study PRJNA326480) | marine metagenome | isolation source: seawater | place: Pacific Ocean: South West | collected 2011
CAAAATTAATCCAAAAAGGTTATAAAATAGCCATGTGTGAGCAGGTGGAGGACCCTAAAGAGGCTAAGGGTATTGTAAAGCGTGAAGTTGTTCAGGTGATTACCCCTGGAACAGTAACCTTGAATGGAGTATTAAATCCGAGATCAAATAACTTCCTAGCAGCACTTTATCTTGATTCCAAGCATTTATATTTTCATTACCTAGACGTTTCTACTGGCGAAGGATTTGCTACACATTTTGCGGTAAATAAAAAAGGCCTCAGAGGCTTGCTTGAAGAATTACAGAGATTATCGCCTTCCGAGTTACTGATACATAAAAAAATTTGTGAAGATCCTTTATTGCAGGAAGAATTTTTAAAATTCCTCATCCAAAAATCCATTAATTATCAAAAATTTGAGTCACGAATCGCAAAATCTACACCTCTTTATCTTGAATGCATTCCATCTAAAGTTCGTAATGCTGCGGGCCTAAATAAAAAATCTGATGAACGCTTTTGCTGGGAAATGTTATTTAGCTATATGGAGCAATGTTCAATTCAGTCAGATATTGTAAAAATCAGCACTTACCAAGTGGAGCAACTCTTGAGAATAGACCCTAGTTCAATTCGAAATCTAGAGTTGATAAAGAGTCAGTATAAAGGTACAAGTGAAGGATCTTTACTTGAACAGCTGGATCAAACTGTGACAGCACCAGGTGCAAGAATGCTCAAGCAGATGCTACTCAATCCACTTATTAATCAGACCCAGATTGAAGATCGTCTCAATCTGGTAGAAGCATTTTTTAAGCGAGCTGATTTGCTTGATGAAACTCGCAAACTACTTTCTAAAACCTACGATTTATATAGGGTCTGCAATCGACTACTGAATCAGAGAGCTAATGGTAGAGATTTGATAGCTATCAAAGCCTCGCTTGCTATTGTTCCAGAGCTGATACAGCTACTCAATGAGTTAGATTATGACTTTCCAGTGGAACACATCCCTGATGTACAAAGTTTAGTAAGCCTAATCGAAAAAGCTTTGGTTGATGACCCTCCGTCCAAAATTACTGAGGGTAAACTGTTTAAATTTGGTTTCAATAAAGATCTTGATGATATCCAAAGATTTCATAGTGAAGCAGATCAAGTACTATCGGAACTTGAAGAGCATGAGAAGCAGAAAACCGGGCTCAAAAATCTTAAAATCAAGTTCAATAAAGTCTTTGGATACTACTTTGAATTACCTAAATCGCAAAGTGAAAAGCTACCAGAATATTTTGCTCGCAGACAAACTCTTACGAATGTAGAGAGGTTCACTACTGAAGAGCTTAAATCTAATGAAAAATCTATTTTAAAAGCTCAAGATGAACTGAAACGAATCGAATATCGTTTATTCCAAAGTTTGCGAGAAGAGGTTTTAAGTAAAGCAGAAACTATTCATCAATGGGCTCGTTTTTTTGCGACTTTGGATGTAATGAGTTGCTTTGCAAAAAAGTCACTCCAAAATCAATACGTAAGACCCAAATTTAATCCCGACACGGGTATTAACATTATTGGTGGAAGGCATCCTGTTGTGGAGGCTAACAGCACTAGTTTCGTACCAAATGATCTGTCTCTAGATTACAAAAGCGATTTAATACATCTTATTACAGGTCCAAACATGGGAGGAAAATCAACCTATTTGCGTCAAAATGCAATATTAGTGATTATGGCTCAAATCGGTTGCTTTGTTCCAGCCGAAGCTTATGAAGCCAAACTATTTGACCGCATTTTTACAAGAGTCGGAGCTTCAGATGATCTAGCTGAAGGAAAAAGTACTTTCATGGTCGAAATGAGCGAAACAGCCTATCTGCTAAACAATGCAACTCGCGATTCTCTAGTCTTACTTGACGAAGTAGGACGTGGAACTGCAACCTTTGACGGTCTCAGTTTAGCTTGGAGCGTAATTGAATATATCGCTGATAAACTAGAATGTTTTACTCTATTCGCCACCCACTATCATGAATTAACGCAAATAACTCAACTAGACACGCGAATTAAAAACTACTGTGTTTCAGTAATAGAAAATAATGATGAGGTCATCTTTCTGCATAAAATAAAACGCGGCAGTGCAGACCGCTCCTATGGTATTCAGGTAGCAAAACTGGCTGGTATGCCTAAGAAATTATTGCAACGAGCAAAACAGGTTATGAAAGATCTTGAAAACTCAAAACATACTGTAATTGGACTTGATACCCATTCAAAAAGATTATCTGTTAAATCTCAACAAAACAGCCTAATAAATCTCAAAAATAAAAATAATTCGAACTCAGTAATCCTGGAAAAGCTTGCTGAATTAGACCCCAATCAATTATCACCTATGGAAGCCCTACGAGAATTGGCTAAACTGAGGAAATTGTTAGATCAAGAACGAAATATCAAATCCTCTGAGTAGATTTGTGTACCTCACATTAAAACTATGTTGAGCCTATATTCACTACCGTTGTAAAGAAAACTCCATTGTCCGATTGTAAATCTATGGGCCAAACTCAATTAGAAAAGTACTTCTATGAAACACGAAGCCCCGTTTACGCAGTTTTGTTCGTAGTACCTCTCTTCTTGATCTATGAAATACTCGCGCTAACTCTTCACAAATTACAGATCACTCATCTAAGAAATGGTGCTGACGTAATGATGCGCAATCTTGTCTCTCTATTCGGACTAGACAATTTTCCTTTTATAGTACTGTTAATACTCGGAGCGCTAGCCGTAACAGCAGGATATTATAAGAAAAAACACCAAATGCAAATCCGCCTTCCTTACTTCGGATTACTAATGGGTGAATCCATGATCTACGCCCTGATGATGGGTTCTATCGCCCTCAATACGACTAATTTCTTGCTCTCAATTCCACAAGTGTTCAGTCTATCTATGACCGTGTTTGATAGCAATCTTTGGGTTAATGTTATGCTTTCATTTGGTGCCGGTATCCACGAGGAGTTTTTCTTTCGACTCGTATTGATACAAGCTCTCTTATTTCTGGGTAGTTTCGTTTTTAAACCCAACCCAAAGTCTCCGATCTTAAATTGGAACTCCGTAATTGCCCTCGTTTTATCTTCACTTATATTTTCTTATTTTCATTACGTAGGAGAATATGGAGACACCTTCGCCTGGGGATCCTTTGTTTTTAGATGGGTTAGCGGGCTTTACTTAGCAATTATTTATTTAACACGTGGTTTTGGAGTAAGCGCCTGGACCCATGCTTTTTACGATCTATTCCTAATGACTGGAATGATTGAATGAATAAAGAATCAAATAGCGAACAAAGAAAACAAGTTAAAGACCTAATATCGAAAAATCGATTTCGCTATCGCATTCTTGATGAATCCATTTTTGCAGATGACCTATTTAAATTAACCGCTGATGAGCTAGCTACTATGCATCCTGCTGATTTAGCTGAACGCATGGCCACCTTATCCCTAGCAGAACAAATAGAACTTATCCGTAAAATGCCCGTAGAACATGCAGCCGAAGTCTTGGGGGACATGGAAGAAGAGGAACAACATTCCATTGCAAAAAAACTTATGGGAAAACGGCTGACTCTTATTTTGGAAGCAATGCCTGCCGACGAGGCTGCCGATTTACTGGGACAATTCCCCTCTTCAAGAATGGAAGATATTCTAGAACAAATGGAGATTGAATCCCGTCAAGAAACCATCGAGCTGTTGGCTCATGCTGAAGATACAGCTGGCGGGGTGATGGAAAAAGATTTAGTCTACTTTTTTCCAGAAACAACCGTCAGTTATGCCATTAACTTAATTCGGAATAAATTTGAACCTCAAGATTTTCTTAATTACTTATACATCACAAATAAAAGAAGTGAGCTAATTGGTGTAGTGAGCCTTAAAGAACTTCTACTATCGGGTCCAGATGTGCCACTAAGCAATCTAATGAATACAGATATCGTCAGTGTGAGCACCGATGAAGATCAGGAAAAAGTAGCTTATCTAGCAAGTAAATACAATATTCAGGCTATTCCTGTAATTAATCAATTGAATCAATTGGTAGGGATCGTTTCCCCTGAAGACATAACTGACATTATCGAAGAAGAACATAAAGAAGACCTCTATCGTATGGCCGGAGTTCACGAGGATTCTGGCATTCATGCCAACCCCGCCAGAGCCGCTATCCTAAGATTTCCATGGCTCGTCGCAACGGTAGGAGGTGGACTGGTTGCCGCACATATCATTGAACAAAATAAAATGATGGAGCATATCTGGCTGCTATCTTTTAGCCCGCTAATATTAGGCCTAGCAGGAAATGTAGCGATTCAATCTTCTACTGTTATAATTCGCAATCTTTCTGTTCGCCAATTTGGGCAGCCTCTAGGCTGGAAACCACTTATCAAGGAGTTTAATACCGGGATCTTTTTAGCCATATTATGTGGTATTACCCTTGGTGTCTTAGTAAGTTTTTTGCAGGGGAGTCCCATTAGAGGAACAACATTAGCTATTTCTCTTATGGCTGTAATTGCACTTTCCATAATTTGCTCCATAATAATTCCCGTGAGTTTCAATCGACTAGATATTGATCCAGCTATCGCTTCGGGACCTCTCGTAACAACCTTCATTGATGTTTGTGGTCTACTAATTTATTTTCAATGTTCATATCTAATTTTGACCTGGATGGGTGGATTTTAAATGATATTCAATTTCGCTACCGACAATTTGAAACCTCTTATTTGGCGTATGAAAAATCAAAAGACAGTTTTTACTAATGGATGCTTTGATATTTTGCATGTGGGTCATGCGCGCTATTTAAAAGAAGCTGCCGCCTTAGGAGATTTATTAATAGTAGGACTAAATACAGACGAGTCTGTCAGAAATCTAAAAGGCTGCAACCGACCAATTGTCCCAGAAAATGAGAGAGCAGAAATGTTGTGTCATTTAGAAGTGGTCAATGCGGTAGTTCTCTTTGGTGAGCAAACGCCACTAAAACTAATTGAAGCACTTAATCCGCAGGTTTTAGTCAAAGGTGGAGATTGGTCGGTAGAAGATATAGTTGGCTCTGATATAGTTCTTAAAAACGGTGGTCTTGTAAAAAGTTTAAGCCTGATAGAAGGACGCTCAACCACTAATATTGTAGATAAAATCCTAAAATCCGTTGAATAATTAGCTTAACTTGCAGTGATAACTCTCGATGATCAGCTATCTAAATCAAAAAATTCAGTCTGATCATTTGGCGTCAGACTCTCCAACCTGCCAAACACCTCATGTCGAATACAACAAATTCGATCTAGACGCATCCGACACAAACTACCTTCTTTAAGGTCTCTAGTGGACTGCTTGAATCGAAACACTTGTTCGAAATCAGGAAGTTGAAAGAAAACCCAATCCTCGCCTTTATCCAGTACTATTGCTCTTAGATACATAGGCTGATCAATATAAGATTGCGACCTTTGATCTAAGTAACGTAATACAAAGTGTTTTTGGCGCCTCATTTGAAGTCCTTGCACTTCAAACAAACCTGAACCAATCTGTAAGCATTCATGTTCCAAATCTTCAGAAGATAAATAAGGTTCATCTTCAAAATAATTTAGAATTTGTCGCTGATTAATAAAGTCCACGTATCGACGAATAGGAGATGTGAGCTGAGAGTAATATTTTAAGCCCAAGCTAAAATGCGCGGTATTCTCTGTAGACCAACGCGTTCGACCCCAGTTACGTTTAAGTTTGTAATACTGATAAAAGTTTTCTATTCGAGCAGAGTAGAAGGGAGAGGCCTGTACTTTTTTTCTATCACCATCCTGGCAACGAAATAAAATTGGAATTTGATTCTCCCAAGCAAATTTAGCAAATAAGGAGTTGCTTAATATACTAAGCTCTGCAATTACATCTTGCGATTCATAAGTTCTTTTCCTCAGTAAATTTATATGACCTTCTTTGACTTGGATTTTAAATTCTGACTGATTAAAAGAAATAGCCCCTCTATCTAGTCTAGCCTGACGTAACTGAGGAACTAATTGAAAGTATTCAGCGAAATCATCATAGCGTATATCCATCTGTTCATAAGTTAAGTTCTCGTCCACTTTAATACGACTCGCAAAAACTTCAAACTCAGGATGTCTGTGCCCTTCCCTATCAACAAAGCGAAACTTGATTGTCATCGCTGCCCGTTCTTGTCCTTGGTCTAGACTTAATTTCTGTAATGATAGATGATCGGGAAACATTCCCAATGTACCATCTGGTAAATAGAGACTGCTTAACCGTTTACGAATTTCTTTAACTACCCTTGAATCATGACCAACAAGCGCCGCAACATTCGAAATATGTACATAGAAATAATCACCATCGAAAGAAATCGCATCGTCACGATCTAAGGTATCTGGACCGTCTACAGTAATGGTGTATAAAGTTCTAAGATCTCGTTCAGTAGATGGTGCCTTAGGTTCAGGTGCATCATAGGAAATGTACTTACAAAAATGATCACTAAATTGCCGAGGGTATCCAACCTCTTCCAACTCAAAGGGATAGTCTCTGTCGAACAGATTTACTTTTACAAGCAACTCTCTCAATTGATAACGATCTAATATACCTGCTTGACGCAGTAAGTCTCTCCGCTTCATGTACTGACTGCTTTTATCCCAATGAATTCCTAAATCTCTAAGCTCGTCACGAATTTCAGACGAGTCAGTATCTGCAGAACTCAGATGGGTTAAATCTCCCGTTTGTAAAAAATTCAGGCAAGACTCATCTCTCTTTTGTCTAAGTATGCTTAATTCTTGCTGCCGATGAAATTCCTCAACACTTTCAGTAGAGTTTGGAAAGAAAGTACCTTTTCGCTTTCTAAAAAAACAGGCATCTTCGCAAAGAGCTCTCGCAAAACCTAGTACCTGAGGTAAATCGAAATCTTCGTTGGAATAAATTAATTGCAGTAATTCTTCGAAAGAGTAATCTCTTGCATCATCCTCGAGCAACAATTCATGTAAAAAAGCCAGATCAACATTAGCTTGTCGTCCCTGAACCATTTCCTCACTATTCTGTAAAATTTGGACCCACTGCTTGGGATTCAAATCCATATCCACACGATCAGACTCTACAAAAATGGAAGAGGACTTGATCCGGAATTCCTTTTGATTTTTAATAAACACTCTTACTGAACCTTGAAGCGCTTGGGTAATTATCCCTAAGGATGGACCTTTGGACAAATTGTAACCCACTAAACTACCTGGCTGTAATTGATGTAAATCTGGGAAAAGTTTCATGAGGCGACTATTATAAACTAAGAAAGCCTCTGTTATGAACAATTACACGATATTTTATAAGGAGAAATTTAATGATTGAATTAGAACAGAAAATTCCAGAGTTCAAACTCCCTGCCACACAAGCCGGAACTTTATCGGACAAAGACCTGCAGGGTAAGTACGCCGTAATTTACTTCTACCCAAAAGATAATACTCCCGGTTGTACAACTGAAACTAACGACTTTTGTGAGCTTTATAAAGAGTTCCAAGGTTTGAATTGCGAAATTATAGGTTTCAACAACAACCCAATGAAGCTTCACGAAAAATTTGAAAAAAAATTAGAAATTCCATTCCCGCTGGTAAGTGATGAGGACCAGGGCGCTGTTGAAGCCTTTGGAGTATGGCAACTCAAAAAGTTTATGGGTAAAGAGTTCATGGGAATTGTACGAACAACCTTTGTCGTAAATCCTCAAGGAACTGTAATAAAACGATATGATAAAGTCAAAGTCAAAGGACATGCTGCTCAGGTCCTCGAGGATTTGAAAACTTTAGTTTAGTTCACCAATGAGCTCGTCAGATTCTGGTCTCATAACCTTTCTGACGAGCTTGTTCAAACTGAATCAACAGAGTCTGCATAAGATCTGACACAGTAGGAATATTGTCGATCAAACCACTTACCTGTCCGAATTCCAGCTCACCTTCTACCATATCTCCTTCAAAAATACCCTTTCGGGCACGACCTCTACCAAGTAGTTGGCTTAGATTCTCGACTGAATCTTCTCCTTGAGCCTTAAGTTCAACAATCTGTTGATAGAATTCATTTTTAGAAAGACGCACTGGCACAAGCTCTTTTAAGGTCAACATAGTGTCATTTTCAGATGCTTTCACTATTCGCTGCTTAAAACTATCATGACACGAAGCTTCTTGGGTGCTGGCAAAACGAGTTCCTATTTGTACTCCATCAGCCCCGAGTACCATTGCTGTATAAATTTGAGCTCCCGTACCAATTCCACCAGCGGCCAAAAAAGGAATCTCTATAGCTTCTGCGACCTGCGGAATCAAACATAAGCTGGTGATCTCATCCAAACCATTATGCCCTCCAGCCTCAAAACCTTCGGCTACCACGAAATCAACACCAGCAATTTCACATTTTTTTGCAAGTTTTGCTGATGGCACTACGTGCCCCACTGTTATTCCAGCTTCTTTTAGAACTCTGCAATACTTTTTAGGACTGCCTGCAGAAGACACAACGATAGGAACATTTTCTTCAATAATAATAGGTATATATTCATCGGTATGCTTATACAGTAGTGGTATGTTCACGCCATAAGGCTTATCCGTTGCCGCCTTACATTTCCGAATATGCTCACGGAGTAAATCAGGATTCATTGAACCTGAGCCAATCAGTCCGAGACCGCCAGCATTACTCACTGCAGAAGCTAATTTCCATCCGGAAGTCCAGACCATCCCTCCCTGAATAATGGGATAACGTATGGCTAAAAGTTCACAAATACGATTTTGAGCCACTTATTCCTCCACACTGAAATACTTACCTTGCGGATGAGAAAAAACTAATGCGCTAACACTTCCTTCGGGCTCCATCATCATACTTTCAGTCAATGAAATGCCCTGCTCTTGAGGCCGAAGTAAATCAAAAATCACCTGCTGGTCATCAAGATTTGGACAGGCAGGATAGCCAAAGCTTAAACGAATGCCCTGATATTTGGTCTGAACAAGTTGTTTAAAACTCAAGTCCTCCTCTATTCCCCATTGCTGGCGAATTTTCTTATGAAGATACTCAGCAAAACCCTCTGCCGTTTCAACTGCCAATGCCTGAATAGCGTGAGATTTAAAGAAGTCTCCTTCTTGTTTAAACTTCTGAGCCAATTCGCGAATCTGATTACCTGAAGTAACTGCAAACATTGCTATAGAGTCGCGAGGACTTTTATTGATAGGCCCTACGAATTCAGCTGCACATAGCTCTTCACCATCTGATTGTCGAGGAAAGTGGACTTGTTTAATGACTTTCCCTTCTTTGTTGTAAAGATTAAGAGTGTTGCCCTCATGTGCTGCAGAAAAGAATTGAAAGACACCTTTGCAATCAAACCAACTATTATCAATAACTTGCTGTTTCAATTCATTGATCTGATTGACAAGTTTAACCGCTCGCTCATCCCCTTTTTCGAAAGACAATCTAATAGAGCCTTTGAAACCCATATGCTGGGTATAGAAAAATTGTTCATTGATATACTGGAAAAGCTCAGAAGGGTCTGGAATCTCAATCAACTGTCGATCATAATTACCAGGCTGTTCTCTAGTATCAGAGTGATCAATTACAAGCTTTACTTTGTTGCTTACTTTTTTAGGTTTCTGGACCTCTTTCTGCTGAGCTCGGCGAGCTGACTCTTCTTTGTATTCTGCCAGAAAATTAGGACGTTTCTGATCATCAGCAAGTGAATTCGCAAACTCCAATCCAGTCATTGCATCTACCGAGTAAAGTACAGGTCCTGCGTACTTGGGACTGATTCGCTTATCTGTAAAGGATCTTGATAAGGCTGCTCCACCTACCATTATAGGGCATTCAACTCCAGCACTCCGTAGGTCTTCTGCAGTGTTGACCATTTGCATAGCAGACTTTACGAGTAAACCGCTCAGACCAATAAAGTCAGGTTTGTGTTTTTCGTGGGCTCTAATAAGCTCTTCAGATGTTATCTTAATCCCGAGGTTAATTACCTCGAAACCGTTATTGCTGAGTATAATATCCACTAGATTTTTACCAATATCGTGGACATCTCCTTTTACGGTCGCAAGCAGCATTTTAGCCTTATTGGAATCTTCTGTCTTTTCCATGAATTGCTCAAGATGGGTTACCGCTGCTTTCATCACTCCAGCCGATTGCAAAACCTCAGCTACGATAAGCTCATTATCATTGAATAAACGACCCACCTCAGCCATACCTTGCATTAAAGGAATATTGATAACCTCAAGAGGAGCATACTTCTGCAAAGCTTCATCAAGGTACTCAATCAAACCCTCTTTACTACCTTCAACTAG
>MDTD01074562.1_pt1 | contig 10249 bp, 8 predicted proteins | sample 811221 | NCBI WGS metagenome assembly MDTD01 (sample SAMN05326646, study PRJNA326480) | marine metagenome | isolation source: seawater | place: Pacific Ocean: South West | collected 2011
AGAGCATCAAGATTACCCTGGCCTCCCTTATCCGCCCCACAAAGGACCACCTGCCCCAATTGGCCGCAACCCGGTTCAAACCGGTATCGGCCAGCCTCATCTTTCTGCCCTTTGAAAAAGGGCACCACGAATTGATACACAGGGAGTTGAACCTGGCCATCAACACCAACGTGTTGAAATTGTCCGGCAACCTGTGATATGGAAAAGAATATTTTCAAATATTTAAAGTATACAAATAAAATTTTATGAAACATTCATTTTCCGTCACACGAATTTTGATCCTTTTGCTGATTCCGACCATGCTGATGACCATCCCTCTGTCAGGATGCGACAAAGAAGTTCCCCTGTCTCCCCTTGAACAGCGGTTGGATATCTACCTGAACAATATGCAGGCCTCGGCCATTTCACTCGAACATGCCCTGGACGCTATTGAAGGGGCACGCGTCACCAATACGGCGAAACGGATGCGCGGGGCATTGCAACTCATCAGCAAAGCCTTTTATGCCCTTGAAACCGCAGACCACGACGTCAGGGCATACATCACTTTCGTAAACAACAACAGAACCGCAATCAGCGCCCAGGGTCTTAATCCCTACTTGGATATCCGGGAAATCCTGGACCTCCATCTGACCCGGAAGCGAGGGGCCATTAAAAACTACCTGGTCCATCTGGAACGCTGGCTGTCCTATTCTGCGGATAATTACGCAAAACTGAAGGCGGGGGATCTCAGGGTCAGAAAAAGCTATGATGCCCTTTTGATTGCCGTGAACCGGAAGCTTAACCAGTACAACCGAGTCAACGACCAGTACCAACGACACACCCATGCCTTTCTCCAGCGCTATCCGCAGCTGAAGAAAAAATTCAAACGTCAGTACAAAATCATGAAGGAAGAAATGGGCTGGCTTTAATCAGACAGGTCTACTGCCACTCATCCGCATGGAAGGTCTGGCCATATTCCTCCAATATCATTTCCAGGGTCCCGTTTTTGATGAGTTTGGGAAGTTCCCTGTTGTAAATGTCGATGAGCCGCCTGGATTTGGGGGTATCGGCAAAGGCCACATAGGACTTCTGGCTCCACAGCACCACCTTGCGGTATAGTCCCATGTCAATGTTGTTTTCCTGGATATAGGTATCCAGATCGATCAGGGCATCAATATAAAAGTCAAATCGGTCCAGATTCAACTGCTGCCAGGCCTCTTCATGACTGTCCACCTCATGCCACTGCACAAGCTGCACCGACGCCAGGTGGGGATCGGTATGGTAATTATACCCCCTCAGCCAGACGGCCCGCTTGTAGTCCATGGCATTCACCCCGTGCCAGTCAAGCAGAGACGCCCGTTTGAATACCACGGCGGTCCGCTCTATGAACATGGGGTAGTCGGGGATAAGCTGGCCGTGCTCCGCCGCATGGGTCTTCCACACACAGAGCATGGCATCCGCCTTTTTGGCGTCCACCGTGGCCTGGCACCGTTTCCACGGGGCGAAGGTTGGCTTTATATGAATGCCTGAGGGGGCATACACCGCCTGGACAATCTCGAAAAAAAGACCGGAGCCGTCCCGGTTTGTCTGGGCCTCCCATTCCGGGGTGATGATGTGAATCGTATGGAGATCCGAAGCATCCTGCAATGCGTCCTGGGCCAGGGTGGCGGCGGACAAACCAAACACAATCAGGCAGGTGGCGGCAGCGATAATTATAGCATCTAATTTTCTCTTCATCTTCTTTGTGTGGTCTATGTTTTTTGCGCTCTTTGTCCTTGCGGTTTTTCTGCGTACCTGGCAGCCAAATTTCAGGCGGTAAGTATATACGATTTTTCCCGGATTGTCGTGATTTTTTCTTGCCCTGTGATTGATCCGTTTTTGATTTTTCCGAAGGCTGCCACCCGGTTACGGAGGGGAAGATGGCCGGTATCCGCCGTGAGAATAACAGGGTCTGTGCACCGCCCGGGATTTGCAGGTGCCCCCAAAAAAAAGCAAACCGTCTCCGGCGATGTGCCGGAGACGGTTTGCATAGCAACAGGAGAGACAGATCTACAAAAGATCCGCGTAGAAATCATTCCCTTTGTCATCCACGATGATAAAGGCGGGGAAATTTTCCACCGTAATCATATACACGGCTTCCATTCCCAGTTCCTCGTACTCCACCAATTCCACATTCTTGATGAAATCCTTGCCCAGACGGGCCGCAGGGCCGCCGGGAGAGCCCAGGTAAAATCCGCCGAACGTTTTACAGGCATCCGTCACCTGCTGGGTACGGTTGCCCTTGGCCAGCATGATCATGGAAGCCCCTTCCTTCTGGAAAACAGGGACATAGGGGTCCATCCGGCCGGCAGTGGTGGGGCCGAAGGATCCTGACGCTTCCCCTTCCGGGGTCTTGGCCGGACCGGCATAGTAGATGATATGATTCTTAATGTAATCGGGCAGGCCGTCGCCGGCCTCGTATCTCTCCATGAACTTGGCATGGGCGATATCCCGGGCAACGATGATCTTGCCGGAGAGCGACAGGCGGGTGGCCACGGGGTATTTGGAAAGCTCCGCCCGGATGTCGTCCATGGGGCGGTTAAGATCGATTTCCACAGCCGGGGCCATCTCAGGCTCGGCTGCCGGGAGAAAACGCTTGGGATCCTCTTCCAGTTGTTCCAGGAAAATGCCGTCCCGGGTAATCTTGCCCTTGATCTGGCGGTCTGCGGAACAGGAGACGCCGATGCCGATGGGGCAGGAAGCGCCGTGGCGGGGCATCCGGATGACCCGGATGTCCAGGGCGAAGTGCTTGCCGCCGAACTGGGCGCCAAGACCCAGTTCCTGGGAGCGCTTGAGGACCTTTTCCTCCAGATCGGTGTCCCTGAAGGCATGGCCCAGTTCACTGCCCTCGGTGGGCAGCGTATCCAGGTAGCGGGCGGAGGCCAGCTTCACGGCCTTGAGGTTGAGTTCGGCTGTGGTGCCGCCGATGACAAAGGCAATATGGTAGGGCGGGCAGGCGGCTGTCCCCAGAGCCTTCATCTTCTCGGTCATGAAATCAATGAGGATCTCTTCGGAGTTAAGGACGGCCTTGGTCATCTGGAACAGGGCGGTCTTGTTGGCGGAGCCCCCGCCCTTGGCCATGAAGAGGAACTTGTACGCCTCCCCTTCGATGGAGGATATGTCTACCTGGGCCGGCATGTTATTCTTGGTATTGGCTTCCTTGTAGACCGTCAGAGGGGCATTCTGGGAGTAGCGCAGGTAGTTCTTGGTGTATGCGTTGAACGCGCCCTTGGACAGCTCTTCCTCGTCATCGGACCAGGTCCACACCTGCTGGCCTTTTTTACCCATCACGATGGCGGTGCCGGTGTCCTGGCACATGGGGAAGACTTTTTCTGCGGCAATGGCCGCATTTTTTAAAAGTTCCAGGGCCACGTAACGGTCGTTGTCCGAGGATTCGGGGTCATCAATAATGGCCCGCAGTTTTTCCAGGTGTTCCACCCGGTAAAGATGGGCCACATCCTTGAAGGCGGCTTCGGAGAGGATCGAAAGGGCCTGGGGTTCCACCACCAGCACCTCTTTGCCTTCAAATTCCTTGACTCTCACATGATCCTTGGTGAGCAGGCGGTACGCGGTATCGTCCTTGCCCAGGGGGAACATGGTTTCAAACTTGAATTCGCTCATTTAAATTTTCCTTTACGTACAACAGGCAGCGGACCACACCCGTATCCGGCGGCCCCGCTGCCTGTTGAATATAGTTTTCCAAAAAACGATTGCAGCAATGGTAAACACAGCGCAACCCAATTGACGGGCTGCGCTGTGAGACGATTATTTTACCAGGGCCATCTTCCGTCTCAGGAAGGCGATCTGGGTCTGGTGGGGCAGATCTTTGGGGCAGTAATCTTCACAGCCCAGAAGCGTCATGCAGCCGAAAACACCATCGTCATCGCCCAGGATCTCATAGAATTCTTCATCGGTCCGTTTGTCCCGGGGGTCCAGGTGGAACCGGGCCAGCCGCATAAAGCCTACGGCGGACAGGAAGTCCGGGCGCATCCGTTTGGTGGCGCAGGCAGAGATGCAGCAGCCGCACTCAACGCAGCGCTCAAGTTCGTACACCTCTTCCATGATGTCCGGGTCCATCCGTTCTTCCAGCTCGTTGTAATTCACCTTGTCTGCGTCAGGATCATGGATCCAGGATTCCACCCGCTCGCTCATGCCGCGCATGAATTTGCCGGTGTTCACGGAAAGATCGCCGATAAGCTCAAATCCGGGCAGGGGCAAAAGCGTGATCTCGCCGTCTTCAAACTTCGAGGTGAGTGTCCTGCAGGCCAGGTCGGGAGCCCCGTTGATGACCATACCGCAGGAACCGCAGATACCGGCCCGGCAGATGAAGTCAAACTGCAGGGAGGGATCCTGGTTTTCACGGATATCGTTCAATGCAATGAAAATCGTCATCCCAGGGGCTTCGGTGACCTCGTAGGTGACCATACGGGGTTTGTCGCCCTTTTTCTGGGGGTTATACCGAAAAATCTGAAATCTTAAAATTCTGCCTTCGTCACTCATTAGTTGTACCCCCTGCCGATACGCTCGTTTCTACCCTTAAATTTTTCAGGAATCTCCAAAGGATTGAGGAGTTCCTGCATCTCGTGCCGGTCGGCTGTCGGGTTGGCCTTTTTGATCTCTTCGATCTGGGCCACCCGCTTTTCCGTATCCGGATGATGGACGGTATTGTCAACGCCGTAACCGCGGGAACCCGGAGGCATTTCCATCTTCATGATATCCAGATCTTCATAGGAGATTTCCGGCAGATCCGCATCATCGTCCTTCCAGGTGGTAAGCGTCCGCTTCAGCCAATCCCGGTCATTTCTTTCCGGATAGTCTTCACGGGCATGGGCACCGCGGCTCTCGGTACGGAGCATGGCACCGTAGGCCACGCACTGGGCCAGTTTGATCATCTTGGGCACGCGGATGGCTTCCACCAGTTCCGGGTTGGAAGAGGAAATCTTGTTTCTCAGGGCCACCTTTTTGGCGCGCTGGTTCAATAGTTTCAGCTCTTCAACCGCAGCTTCCAGGTCAGGGCCGTTTCTGAAGATACCGACCTTGTCCATCATGATCTTCTGCATTTCCGCCTTGAGCTGGAAGGGATTCTCACCGTATTCACGGGTGAGCAGGGCACCGATTTTATCAGTTTCCCGGTTCATGAAATGCTCGATGACCGTGGTGGAAACATTCAGGCTCTTTTTGGCACAGTGATCGGCCACGTATTCGCCCACGATCATGCCTGCAACCACGGTTTCCGCAACGGAGTTGCCCCCCAGGCGGTTGAACCCGTGCATATCCCAGCAGGCCGCTTCACCGCAGGAGAACAGACCCTGGAGGGTCGGGCTTTCACCGGTGGCCTGGGTCCTGACCCCGCCCATGGAGTAATGCTGGGTGGGACGGACCGGGATGTACTCTTTCACCGGATCGATGCCCAGGAAGTATTCACAGATCTCTTTTACTTCACGCAGGTTCTTTTCAATGTGTTGACGGCCCAAAAGGGTGATGTCCAGCCAGAGGTGGTCACCGTACCGCGACGGTACGCCTTTGCCCTTTCTCATATGCTCGGTCATGCGGCGGGAAACAACGTCCCGGGATGCCAGCTCTTTTTTATCGGGCTCGTAGTCCGGCATGAACCGGTAGCCGTCCTTGTCCAGGAGCAAGCCGCCGTCACCGCGGCAGCCTTCGGTGGTGAGGATGCCCACAGGAACGATGGCGGTGGGGTGGAACTGAACCGCTTCCATGTTGCCAAGTGTTGCCACGCCGGTTTCAAGAGCGATGGCAGCGCCGATACCTTCGCAGATAATGGCGTTTGTGGACACGGAGTAAAGACGGCCGTAACCGCCGGTGGCGATGGTGGTGGCTTTGGCGATGTAGGCGGAAAGTTCGCCGGTGATAAGATCTCTGACCACAGCGCCGTGGCAGACCCCGTCGTCATGGATCAGGGCAATGGCCTCTTTTCTCTCGTGTACCGGGATATTGAGTTCAATGGCCTTGTTGTCCATGGCATAGAGCATGGTGTGCCCGGTGCCGTCGGACGTATAGCAGGTCCGCCACTTCTTGGTGCCGCCGAAATCCCTGGCGGTGATCAGGCCGTGGGCGTCATGCTTTTCAGTGATGGTGACCTTCTCGCCGTTGATGATTACATCGCGGTCGCCGCCCCTGACCCTGGACCAGGGTACGCCCCAGGCAGAGAGCTGCCGGATGGCCTTAGGAGAGGTGTTGACGAACATTCTGGCCACATCCTGGTCGCAGCCCCAGTCGGAGCCTTTGACCGTGTCTGCAAAGTGGACGTCTTCATCATCCCCGTCCCCCTTGATACAGGCGCCGAGGCTTGCCTGCATACCGCCCTGGGCGGCGGCGGAATGTGACCGTTTGGCCGGCATCAGGGAGAGAATGATGGACTCATACCCCCGCTGCTTGGCTGCAATGGCGACGCGAAGCCCGGCCAGGCCGCCGCCGATAACAAGTGAATCCGTATATATGATATTCATTTAGTATTTTCCCTTTTCTTAATGTGTTTCTTCTGCTGTATGAGCATCGCCATGGGCTTCGGGTTCCGCATGGGCTTCGTCAGCGGAGTGAGCGTCATCGGCATGACTGTCATCTGGATGACTGTCTGCTGCTTCATGGGTCTCATCTGCATGTGCCTCCTCAGCAGCCTCCTGCTCATGAGTTGCGGCCTCTTCTTCAACGGCTTCGCTTTCGTGGGCAGCCTCTGATTCTACGGCGACCTCTTCTTCATGGACCGGTTCTTCCTCTACCGCCTCTTCAGCGGGAGCTGCCGCATGGTCTTCTGCTTCAACCTCTACGGTGGTTTCGGCATGGCCGGAGATATCAGCGTCATAGCGCTGGCCCACCTGGTCCCTGTGGCCGATACCGATAACGATGAACACCAGCAGTGCCAGTATACCTAAGGAAAGGAAAAAGATGGCGAGCCTGTTTTTCAGGGTCTTGAGCTTGGTGCGGGTTTCCCGGCCGGACTTATCGCCCTTGGCCTGCAGCCAGCCCCACTTCATGCACAGCCTGTAAAGGCCGATGGTGCCATGCAGTTCCACACAGATCAGCAGAATCAGGTAAACGAACCACATGTTGCCTGAAACCACCCGGTCTGCGGACAGATACGGATCAATGGACCCCGGGTTGGTAAGCATGATGTAAAGATGAACGGAGCCTGCAAAAAACATGATAAACCCGGTAATGGCCTGGATGTACCAAAGATTGGTATCCTGGTGTTTCATCATGACCATCTGGTCCCGCATGATCCTGTGCTGTTTCCAATTGATGGGAAATTTTCTCATCCCCAGAAGGGCATGGAGAATGAACAGGGTAAAAACGCCGGAAACGGCAAAGAACACGGCAATTGGATAGCCGTGGCCGGTGTCTGACAAAAATGCCAGCTCCATGGTCTTGGCCACCCAGTTAAATGCGCCTTTTCCAAGGACGATGCTGCCCACCAGGAGCATATGCACCCACATGAACAGTCCCAGGATCAGGCCTGTACCGCTCTGGACCGCATCCAGCCGGGCAGGAAGCCTGCTCTTTTTTTTGTTTGATTCAATTACATAACTTTCCAATTCAAAACCTCCTTAAAATGATGTGACGCCATGTAAAACCGGCCATCCGGACGCGCTGGCGCCTAAAACGGCCGGTTTATCAATCAGGCGTTACTTGAATGCGCCCTCACAAATCCGGCCGATTTCACCTAAGTTCTCGCAGACATGGATGCCATTGTCCTTGAAAGCCTTGATCTTTGCCTCGCCGGTTCCGCTGGACCCTGAAATAATGGCCCCGGCATGCCCCATTCTTCTGCCGGGAGGGGCTGTCAATCCAGCAATAAAACCGACCACCGGTTTTGTGACGTTCGCCTTGATGTATGCTGCTGCCTCTTCCTCCGCACTGCCGCCGATTTCCCCGACCATGACGATACTTGACGTTTCGTCATCCGCCTGGAAGGCGGACAATACGTCTATAAAATTGGTGCCGTTCACCGGATCCCCACCAATACCGATGCAGGTGGATTGACCCATATTAAGCTTGGTCAGCTGGTCCACCACCTCGTAGGTCAGGGTGCCGGATCTGGAAACGACGCCAACATTGCCTTTTTTATGAATTGCCCCCGGCATGATGCCGATCTTGCACTCGTCCGGGGTGATAATCCCCGGGCAGTTGGGACCGATGAGCCGGCAGGATTTTGTTGCTAAAAAATTCTTCACCTTCACCATATCCATGATGGGGATGCCCTCGGTGATGCAGACAATCAATTCCACGCCGGCATCGGCCGCTTCCATGATGGCATCCGCGCCAAAAGGCGGGGGTACGAAAATCAAGGAGGCGTTGGCCCCTGTTTCCTTAACGGCCTGGGCCACGGTGTTGAACACCGGGACATCGTCCATTTTCTGTCCGCCCTTGCCGGGGGTGACGCCGGCCACGATATTGGTGCCGTACTCGATACACTGACGGGCATGAAAGCTGCCCTCATTGCCTGTTATGCCCTGGACCAGAAGTTTGGTGTCCTTATTTACAAATATACTCACTTTGGTCTCCTTTAGTTGACGGCGGCTGCGATTTTGGCGGCTGCGTCGGAAAGATCGGTTGCGCTGGTCAGGTTCAGCCCGGCGTCAGCCAGGATTCTCTTGCCTTCATCCACATTGGTGCCTTCCATGCGAACCACCACCGGGATGGTGAGACCGGTCTTTTGGGCCGCGTCCACCACGCCCTGGGCAAAGATGTCACACCGCAGGATACCGCCGAAGATATTGATGAGGACCGCTTTGACCTTTTCATCGGCCAGGATGATCCTGAAGGCGTTTTCCACCTGCTCGGAAGAGGCGCCGCCGCCCACGTCCATGAAGTTGGCAGGGGTGGCACCGGCGTTTTTGATGATATCCATGGTGGCCATGGCCAGCCCGGCACCGTTAACGATGTTGCCCACGTTGCCGTCCAGGTTGATATAGTTCAGGTTGAACTTGGAGGCTTCCACTTCCAGGGGATCTTCTTCGGTGAGATCCCGCAGTTCCAGGAGATCCTTGTGCCGGTAAAGGGCATTGGAATCGAAATCCACCTTGGCGTCCAGGGCCAGTACCTGCTGGTCGGCCGTAAGAATCAGCGGATTGATCTCCAGCATGGAACAGTCATTTTCCACGAAACATTTGTAAAGGTTGGCAAGCAGGCCTGAAAACTGTTTGAAGGCAGGTCCGGTTAACCCCAGGCCGAATGCCACTTCACGCAACTGGTAGCCCTGGATGCCCATGAGGGGATCCACCTGGACTTTGATAATTCTCTCCGGTGTTTTTTCCGCCACGTCCTCAATGTCCATGCCGCCGTCCTGGCTTGCCATGATGATGACGGATGCAGTGCCCCGGTCCACCAGCAGGGACAAGTAGAGTTCTTTTTCGATATTCTGGCCGGCTTCAATGAGCAGTTTTTGGACCAGTTTGCCTTCAGGCCCGGTCTGGTGGGTGACCAGGGTCATGCCGAGAATCTCATCCGCCAGGGTTTCCACCTCTTCCATGGAGTGGGCAAGCTTGACGCCGCCGCCCTTGCCCCGGCCGCCCGCATGGATCTGGGCCTTGACCACCACGGGAAAACCCCCTAATTTGGATGCTGCATGCTTGGCCTCTTCAACGCTGAAGACAGGCTGCCCTTCAGGTACAGGGACATTGTACTTGCGGAACAATTCCTTTGCCTGATACTCGTGTATTTTCATCTATTCTTCCTTAAAGTATAAATTATACAAAAAACGTTCAGATATCCCGCCTACACCAGGTATGCGGCATACAAAAGGGTCCTACAATAAATCCAACAGCGCCCTGGCCGCGGCCGAGGGCGATATTTTTTCATTTTCCACCCGGGCGGACATGGTGGGAATCTGGGCCTGGACCTTTTCGTTTTCATTGAAGCGCCGGCGCATCCCTTCATCCACCAGGGTCCACATCCATTCCAGGGCCTGGGACCTGCGCCGCTGGTCAAACTCGCCGGTTGCCTGCATCTTTTTCCGGTGCTCCAGGACAGTGTCCCAGACATTTTGGGTACCGCCGTCGGTGACGGACGAACAGGTCAGCACCGGCGTATGCCAGGAGGGGGAATCCGGGGCCACCAGGTGCATGGCCATCTCCAGATCCGCCCTTGTCTGCTTCACCCGCTCCAGGTTATCGCCGTCGGCCTTGTTGATGGCGATGGCATCGGCCAGCTCCAGCACCCCTTTTTTAATGCCCTGAAGTTCGTCACCGGCCCCGGCAATGGCCAGGACCAG
>MDTD01110163.1_pt1 | contig 10249 bp, 9 predicted proteins | sample 811221 | NCBI WGS metagenome assembly MDTD01 (sample SAMN05326646, study PRJNA326480) | marine metagenome | isolation source: seawater | place: Pacific Ocean: South West | collected 2011
AATTAGCTCTAAAAAAATCACGATCAGTATAGTAATTTATACCTGAAAGTTTTTTTCTTTGCTTTAAAAAATTATTAGTTTTTTTTTGAGGAGGATTAAACTTTTTAAAATTCTTTGCACACGAACCGTAAGATATATTGTATGGTCCATGATAAATTTCATCTATAGTATGGTTTTTTAATTCAATCCTATCATTACTAGTTCCATGTAGATAAAAATTTTTAATTTTTTTATAAACACCTATTCTTAAAGCAATACCTGAATTAAATGAGTAATTCTGAGTACCAGACAAAATTCGAGATACATTATTATTTAATAAATAATTATTAATTAAAAATGTTCTAAAAACAGCAGCAAATAAAAATTTCAGAAAATCAAAGTCAATTTTTGGATTGGTATATTTATTTGAAAATTTTATGTAAGTGTCATAAATTAAGTCTCCAATTAAAGTATTCTTAACTTTAAAATTTTTTATAAACCAAGAAAATCCAAAAAAGTGAATTTTTAGAATTGTTTTTATGCATAAAAAAAAAGTGAAAATACTTATATGTAGATTTGTAAAATATTTAAATTTTCTATTTCCCCAAATAAACTTATTGAACCCAATCTTTTTATAAAATTTTATAATTAGATGATCCTCTGATTTATCTGTTAATATTATTATATTAGACCTGTACTTTCTACTTATTGCTAGAGCTGTTAATGAGTTAGAAATAGTTGAGTCAAGTCTTTCTCTATCAACAAATAAAGCATTATTTTTATAATTTCTTTTTGTATAAAATTTAAAATTACTTTTGAAAAATATACTTCTAAATGATTTTTTTTTGTTCATTTTGAAAACTTATATATTAAATTAATATAAATCTTACAATTCAAATAATAGCCATATTGTTTTATTAAATAATTTAATATGTTAAACAAGATTGCACATCTTTCATACAATGATAATCAAGGTGGATCAGCTTTATACGCTTATAGAACTCATAAATTTTTTGAAAATTCAAAAAAATATAATTCCAGAATGTTTGTATTAAATAAAAATTTAAATGATAAATCTATTATTCGACTAAACGATAAAAGATTATTTAAAATAAATAAAAAATTATTTTTTTTTTTTTTAAATAAAAAAAACAAGTATTCATTTTATAATTATGGAAATTATGCAATTAATAAAAAAAAACAGATATCACAATTGATAAATTATAAGCCAAAAGCTTTAATTATTTATAATAACTCAAATTTTATTCATCCCAAAATCATTGAATATTTGTCATCTAAAAAAATAAAAATTTTTTTTTATTTAATGGATATGGAGCTAATTACAGGGGGTTGTCATTACAATTTTGAGTGCAAAAATTTTATTAGAAACTGTGAGTCTTGTCCGGCCATTAAGTATCCTCTTAAACAAATTGCATCAAATAATTTGCGAGAAAAAGAACATTATTTAAAAAATATAAAAGTTACCTTTCTATCTCCAAATAAATTTGTTTTTAATATTGTAAAGAAATCAAAAATTTTTAATCAAAAAAAACATAGAAATAAGCTTTTATATCTGAGTTTAGACCAGAATAAATATTTTCCATATAAAAAAAAATATAATAGTTATAAAATTATTATATCTTTTAGATCAAGTTTGAATCCCAGAAAGAATATGAATATATTTGAAAATTTTATAACGCAGGGAATAAAATTAAACCTAAATTTTTTTGATAATATTTTTTTCCATATTTTAGGAGATAATAAAATAATTGAAATATTAGATAGATATAAAATTAGTTATAAATATTTTGGTAGTATTGAAAAAGAAGATGATTTAATAAATTTTTATAGGTCGAGCGATTTTTTTTTAAACACTAGTATTGGTGACTTAGGGCCAGTCATGATTAACGAGTCTTTGTCCTGTGGAGTACCTGTAATTTCTACAAGTTATGGAGTTGCAAGTGATTTAATTATAGAAAATAAAAATGGTTTTAAATTAAAAGATAACACTGCAGACTCACTATTATTTATAATAAAAAAAATTAAAAAACTAAAAAAAGAAAAAATATATCTTTTAAAAAAAAATGCAAAACAAACTGCTAAAACAAAGTTAGATATTTCAAAAATTACTAATTATTTTTATGAAAAAAATTCATGTTATAAAAAATAAAAAACTTCCATATTTGTTAAAAAAAAAAATTTTTAAACTTAAATCATCGTTTTGGAATTTTAATTTACATCAACAAAATATTTGGCATAAAAAAATTATTTATGACGATGATATACATGTAATCTTAACATTAGAAAAAAATGTCATTGGTTATGTTATGCTTAGAAGTAGGGAATTTTTTTATTTAAAAAATATAAATAAAAAAAAAAAATATCTTTATTTTGACACATTAATTATTGACAAATCATTTAGAGGGTTAAATTACTCAAATATTTTAATAAAAAAAACAATAAGTTTATCTAAAAAACTTAAGGTCCCAATGATTCTACTATGTAAGAAAGAAACAATACAATTTTATAAAAAATATAAATGGAAATTATTAAATAAAAATAATGTAAGAACTGTTGATCATAAATCAAACAATTCCATTATGTGTTTTGATAAATTTCAAAATGAAAAAATAAAAAAAAATAAAATTGATATTTACATTAACCATCATAAATTATAAAAATTTTTAATGAATAAAATTGTTTTTAATAATCCTTTTTTTTTGCAATCTACAAATAAATATATTTCACATGTATTAAAATCTAAATTAAGGGAAACAGCTGGTGGTAAACAATATTTTAAAAAATGTAATTTTTTTTTAGAAAAAAAACTTAAAACTAAAAAATCTATAATTACTAATAGCTGTACCTCTGCATTGGAAATAGCTGCACTTCTGATGGATATTAAGAAAAATGACGAAATTATTATGCCAAGTTACACTTTTGTTTCTACAGCCAATGCATTTGTATTAAGAGGTGCTAAACCAGTATTCGTAGATATTAAAACAGAAACACTCAATATAGATGAGGAGTTAATTGAAAAATCAATAACAAAAAAAACTAAAGCAATAGTGGTAGTACATTATGCTGGCATCCCTTGTGAAATGGCAAAAATTTCTAAGATTGCGAAAAAACATAATTTATTTCTAATTGAAGATGCAGCTCAAGCACTTTTTTCAAAATATAAAAACCAGTATTGTGGAACAATTGGTGATATAGGATGTATCAGCTTTCATGAAACTAAAAGTTTGACTTCATGTGAAGGTGGAGCACTATTAATAAATAATAAAAAATTAATTAGAAAAGCAAGTATTATTTCCAACAAAGGTACTAATAGAGAATATTTTAATAATAACTTAATTAAATATTATAGTTGGCAAGGTATAGGTTCGTCTTTTATACCAAGTGAAATAACATGCGCTATTCTATATTCTCAATTAAAAAATTATAAGAAAATTATAAGAAAAAGAAAAATAATTTGGTTAAATTATAGGAAAAATTTATTTAACATAAATAAAAAAAAAATTATTAAAGTTATGAATGTTGAGAGTAAAATAGTTCAAAATTATCATATGTTTTATTTAATATGTAGATCACAAAAAATTAGAGATAGTATTATTAAGGCACTTAAAAAATTCTCAATTGTATCAACATTTCATTATATTCCACTTCATTTAAGTAAAGCTGGAAAAAAGTATTGTAAATATTATTTCAGACCAAGAATAACAGAAATAATAAGTAAAAAAATAATTAGACTTCCACTTTGGGTTGGTGTTGATCAAAAAAGAGTTATTTCAAGTTTAAAAAAAGTTCTTAATGTCATTTAAATTTTTAATAAATTTGAAATTTTTTTGTAAGTTTCCTCGATTTTTTCAGAAGATTTAATAATTAATATTTTTCTTTTTTTTAATTCAAGTTCAATTATTTTTATTGTTTCATTTATTTCTTTTTGATCAATTTTAATTTTATTTTTTTTATTAACATAAACTTTTTTAAAAATTATTAATATTTTAGGTAAAAATATTGTGTTTAGATAACTTTTAATAATTTTTTTTTTATTTTTTTTTTTGAAGCAATAAATAAATAACCTTTGTATTAATCCTTCACTCTCAATAAGAATTGCGTTTTTCATTCTACTATTTTTTGCAAAATTTGATCCAGCTATTTCTTCTTTAGCCCATTTGTAAAATAATTTTTTTTCTGAGATTGTAAAATTTGATTTATTTATCAGATTTTTTATTTTTTTATATTTATCGTAATTTTTTTTATGATTGATTAATTTATTTGTATTTTTATTATACTCCTTAAAAAAATAACTCAAAAAATTAATTTTATAATTATTGAGACCAAATATCTTTTTTATTTTATTTACGAATGTATTTTTAATTAAATAAAAATAAATTTTGATAAAAAAGTTTTTTTTATCTTCATATAAGTTAATACTTCTGTAATCAAAAACCTTAAAAAACCTAAAATATTTTGAAATTAATTTCTTTTTGAAATAAGTTTTTCCAGATCCTGGTGGTCCTAAAAATTCAATAATTAACATAGTTTTAAATAATTTTAGTTTAGTATTTATTTATGATTAAAAAATTTTTTGTTAAAAATATAACTAATTTCATTAAAATTATTGAATTATAGCAAATTATATATAATAACTTTTGTATTAATAACTTATTTATTTAACTTTATATCTAAAAATATAAATAGTTAATAGGGCAAACTTAAGCCTTAATTTGAAGTAATGTACTTTACAAATGGATAATTTAAAAAATTTTATAAAATTATTTCCAAAAAAAGAAAAACTTCTGGCCCTTTTTGTTTTTTTATCAACTTTTTTTGTTTCTGCTTTTGAGTCTATAAGTCTAGGATCACTGGCTGGTTATGTCATGATAATTTCAGATACTGAAACATTTATAGAAAAAATACCATTTAACGATTTTAAAAATTTCGCAAAAAGTGTCTCTCATAATAAATTCATAATTATTTCGTCCATACTATTAATCATAATTTTCATATTAAAAAATTTATTAATTTTATTATTTAATTATTTAAATATCTGGGTAGAAAAAAAATTTTTAGTCAATCTAACAAAAAAATTATTAAATTCTTATTTAAGAAAAAAATATGTTTTTCATATAAAAACCAACCCTAATACTCTAATTAATTCAGTTTTGTCAGAAACAGCCAGAGGTCTTTCTTTTATTTTTACAATTATTAATCTAATGAGAGAAGTTTTGGTATTGATTATCTTATTTTCTTCAATAATAATTATTAACCACAATCTTGCTTTAATGATCATATTAACTATGGGTTTAGCATCAATAGTATTTTTTTTTACAATAAAAAATATTTTAAAAAAATTAGGACTTGAATCAAAAATTTATAATGAAATAAGATTAAAAAATCTGTCTGAGACATTTGGAATTGTAAAATTAATCAAAATATTTAATGCAAGAAATTATTTTTTAAACCAGTTCAACAGAACCAATATAAAAAAAATTAATATAGAAAATAAAATACGATTTTTTACATTAATTCCTCGTGCATTTTTAGAAGTTGTTGCGATATTTACTATATCTTTAACAACTTTTTATTTTATTTATAATAATTATAGCCTGGTATCAGTTATTCCTACTCTAAGTTTATTAGCAATTTTATTAGTAAGAGCGGTTCCAGCATTTGGTGTTATTAATGTTAGTGCTTCTGTACTTCAATATCATAAACAATCTATGAATTTTATTTTAGAGGAGCTCAAAGATGATAGAAATTATAAAAGAGAAATTGAGAAATCTGAAAAAATAAAAAGCAATAATTCAATTGATTCTATTGAAATACAAAATTTAACATTTTCTTATCCTGGGACAGAAAAGATAATTTTAAATAATGTGAATTTAGATTTATATAAAGGTGATTTTGTAGGGATTAAAGGTGACTCAGCATCTGGAAAAAGTACTTTAGTAGATGTTATTTTAGGTTTACTAAAACCCTCACAAGGACAAGTGATTATAAATAAAAAATCTAATTTAAAATTATTTGAGATCAACAATGAAAACATAGGTTATGTGCCTCAAGATGTATATTTAACCGATGATACATTAAAAAATAATATTGGTTTAGGTATAAGAGAGGAAATTATAAATGAAGAAAAAGTTATTAAAATTTTAAAAAAATTAAAACTAGAGGAAATCTTAAATAATGAAGGCATTTATTCAAAATTAGGTAACAGAGGTATGAAATTATCTGGAGGTCAAAGGCAGAGGATTGGAATTGCAAGAGCTTTATACAGAGATCCTGAAGTATTAATTTTAGATGAAGCAACTAATGCTTTAGACATAGAGACAGAAAAAATTATTATAGATGAAATTAAAAATTTAAGAAAAAATATGATAGTTATAATGATTAATCATAGAAGTAGTGCGTTTAAAGATTGTAATAAAATGTTTAAAGTTGAAGATGGACATATATCTATTCAATAAAAGTAAATTTTAATATATGAAAAGTAAAAATATTTTAGTTTTAGGTTCAAAACCTAATTCAAATTTACCCAAAGTAATTGTTGATAAAATTTATACAGCTAATGGCGCAGCCGAAAAAGGAGAGATCTTCAGAAGATTTAATTCAAATAATGAATTGACATGTATTTGTGGAGCCTCAGAATTTGCTAGAAATGAAAATGTAAGTAAAAGAATAATTACAGCCAAACCTGATAGACTTATTATTAGGTCTGGAGCTATTGAGTTACCTGAAAGTCTTAATGATCAAACGAAGTTATATTGTTACTCAAATTTTGAACAATGGAAATTTCAATCAGCTTATTTTAACTATTCATTTTTAGCATTATTTTTAAGTGAATTTTCTCACCAGAACACAATTTCTAAAAAAATTTTATATGTTTTAAAAGGTTTAAAAAACAAAAAACTACAGGGAACTTCAACAGGTTTTTTTGCAATTCTTTTGGCATTACATGAAAATCCTAATTCAAACATAATTATATCAGGGATTGGAATGAAAGGAGGAAATCGATTTTACAATCTTAATGAAACCGAAGTACATTCATACGATTCACGTGCTAAAGTAGATCGATTTTTGTCAAAATATTTGAAATCTATCTACAGAAAAAGACTTTTTTCACTTGATGATGATCTGGTTAAAAACGGTAATATACAAAAATGGCAAGGAAAAATAATAGAAAATAATTAGAATTGTTGAGATAAAAAAAAAATTAAATAAAAGAATTAATATTAAAAGTTAATATGAAAAATAAATTTATTGATCCATATATTCCCTCAAAATCATCAAAAAGCAATGAAGTGTTTCAATTTTTCCCTTATACCAATATTCCACTTCCTTCAGAATTTGAAATAAGCGAATCTGGTACATGTAATAGAAAATGTTCTTTTTGTCCAAGAAGTGACAAAGATTTTAAAGATGTTAAGGAATTTATACCAACGAATTTAATAAAAAAAATTTCATTAGAATTACAAAGTTACAAATTTAAAGGCACGATTAGATTTTCAGGATTTGTAGAGCCTTTATTAGATAAAAATATTTATGAAATAATAAATATTTGTAAAAAAAATATACCAAATTCAAATATAGAACTTGTTACTAATGGTGATGTTCTAAATAAAGAAAGACTTAAAAAATTATTTAATTCGGGTTTAGATAAACTTCTTATAAGTGTTTATGATGGACCTGAGGATGTTATTAAATTTGAAAAAATGTGTAATGAATCTAAAATAAATAAAGCAAAGTATTTTATAAGACATCGTTACTTACCCCCTGAAGAAGATTTTGGTATCACTTTGAGTAACAGGGCAGGTATGATGAAAAATGCAGAATTTAAAATTTCAGATTTAAGCACTCAATCAAATAGTCCTTGTTACTATCCTAGCTACACTTTTTTTCTTGATTACAACGGAGATGTCCTAATGTGTCCACACGATTGGGGAAAGAAAAATATATTGGGCAATTTATTAAATCAATCAATTAAAGATGTTTGGTTATCTAAATTAGCAATAAATTCTAGAAATAAATTAATCAATTCAGATAGAGGTTTTTCCCCATGTGATGTTTGTGATGTAAAAGGAACATTAATAGGAAAAAAACATGCAAATGCTTGGTCAAAAATTAAATAATTATGAAAAAAATAAATAAAGTATTAATTTTGGGAGCGAGTTCTGACATTGGACATGAGTCAATAAAATATTATCTTAAGAATAATTGGAAAGTATTCGGACATTTTAATAAAAATAATTTAAAAATTAAAAATAAAAACTTAACACAGTTTAAGTTAGATTTTTTATCTCCTTCAAAAAATATAGAAAACAAAATTAAAAAATTAAAAAAAGTGAAATTTGATGCAATAATTAATTTGGTTGGTTACATTGATAATAAAAAATTTTTAAATTTTAAAATTAAGGACTTAGAAAAATCAATAAGAGTAAATTCAATTGTGCCAATGTATATCATTAAAGAACTATCCTCTTTTATGGTTAAGAATAAATTTGGAAGAATTTTACAAACCTCAAGTATAGGTGTTAAATTTGGTGGAGGAAAAAATACTTTTAATTATTCAATTTCCAAAAAAACAAATGAATTTATTCCTAGAGATAATAAAATTTGGGCAGCTAATAATGTTCTAATGAATACTCTAGTAATTGGGGCTACTAACACAAAAATTCATAATAAAATTGAAAAGAAAAATATTAATTTAAGAAAAAAGTTAATTCCTATGCAAAGATTTGCAACAACTTTAGAAATTGCAAAGTATATTTATTTTCTAGCCTCCGAGGAAAATACATATATTACCGGTCAAATTTTAAATATCAGTGGTGGAGAGTAAAAATTTAATCTTTGATTAATAATCGGCAGGTATAATCTATCCTGTGAAGCCATATTTTTTTATCAACAAAATATTCATCAACAGCCTTCTTCACACCTGGGCAGTGTCCATAATCATCTATATGTAAAATTCCTCCACTAGATAATTTAGGATACAATTTATCCAATTGATCTGCTGTTGGTTCGTAAATATCTGTATCCAATCTTAAAAAAGATATAGAATCAGGTACATTTTCATCTAATAAAAGTGTGTCTTGAGTTTTACCTTTCACTAATTTTGGGTAAAAATTGCTATCAATATTAAATTTTTTAATTATGTTAAGCACTTCATTAACAGTAGGAAAAAAATTTTTTTCAAAACTTAATTTTTCTATTTTTTTTCCTTTAGCGCTCAAATCAAATTCGCTAATACTATCAAATCCATTCTCAAAAGTATCATACCCAATTATTTCTTTTTTTAATTCTAGCATTTGTGCAATTAAACAAATAAGTATTAAACTACCACCTTTATAAACACCACATTCAACAACTTCCCCAGGAATATTTTTTTCTTTTATATGTTTTAATGATTGTATTATTGACCATTGATTAGCAACACTTGAAAGGGCAATTTCAGAAATTTTTTCTAAAATTTTTTTTTCATTATCTGATATTTCTGTAACGGAGTCAAAATACCTATCTTGAAAATTATTTTTTCTTTTAATTTCTAAATCAAAAAAATTAAAAATTTTTTTGATAGCTTTTTTATAAAATTTATCTTTTTCACCTCTAGGCATTTAGAGATCATTATATATCAAGTAATTTACTCATATCAACAAATAGCAATAAATTTTACTTTTAAATTAATATATTTAGATTATATACTTTTATAATAATGGAATATTTAGATCACATAATAAATGTAATTTTGTCAGTTTGCTCTGGTCTTGCAATATTTTTTTCATTGATTTTGATTAAGCAGAGATGGGCGAATACACTACATCATTTAATGACCTATTTACTTTTGCCTCCAATATCTTTTGTAATAACCAAAATGATTGCAGATAATTTTGCCCTATCTCTAGGTATGATAGGAGCTCTTTCAATAGTTAGGTTTAGAAACCCAGTAAAAAATCCACTAGAGCTTGTTATATTTTTTGGTTTAGTTACACTCGGGGTAACTTTTGGTGTAAGTAGATTGTGGGGGATAGCATTAGTACTAGTTATAATTATAATTTTGTTCTCTTCAAAAATTTTAGAGTTTATTTTAAAAAAAATAAATATTCTTCCTTTATCATTATCTTTTAATGAGGAATTTTATGGTAATTATTTAGAAATTACTTCTACCCAACCTATATCAATTTTAGAAAATCATAATAAACTGAACTATTACAGCAGAGAAACAAACGATAAAAATATATTACAATATAATTATAAACTTTTAATA
>MDTD01143274.1_pt1 | contig 10249 bp, 9 predicted proteins | sample 811221 | NCBI WGS metagenome assembly MDTD01 (sample SAMN05326646, study PRJNA326480) | marine metagenome | isolation source: seawater | place: Pacific Ocean: South West | collected 2011
ACAAGTAATAGTACTACTACCTGTATTATTTGTTATCCCTGCACTCGGTGCAGTAGTATTAGATGTTAGAGTCACACTAGTGTTATCAGTACAACCATTAGACCCTGTAACAGTTACAGTATAAGTTCCTGCCGATGTAGGTGAAGTACTAGCCGTACTCGCACTGTTACTCCAACTATAACTACTACCACCAGTAGCCGTTAGAGATATAGAAGTCTGACTACAAGTCAACTCTGTAGTTCCATCGTTATTAGTTATACCAGCAGTAGGTGTTGATATATCCTGAGTTAAAGTTATAGACTCAGTATCAGTACAACCATTACTACCAGTCGCTGTAACTGTATATGTATTTGGTGAGGTAGCCGTAGCATTTGCATTACTACCTAAACTGTTATCCCAAGAGTATGAACTACCCCCAGTAGCAGTTAGTGATATACTTGTTTGAGAACAAGTCAACTCAGTAACCCCACTATTATTTGTAATACCAACTGTTGGTGTTGATATATCTTGTGTTATTGTGATTGATTCAATATCAGTACAACCATTGGATCCTGTGACTTTAACACTATAAGATCCTGGTGATGTTATACTTACATTGGTATTAGTACCTAAACTATTACTCCACACATATGAAGACCCACCACCAGCAGTTAGACTGATTGATGTTTGACTACAAGTAAGTTCACTAGTACCATCGTTATTAGTTATAGACGCACTAGGTGCAGTAGTGTTAGATGTGATCGTAATACTTGTATTATCTGTACACCCATTTGATCCTGTTACCGTTACATTATAAGTACCATCAGATGTAAGTGATTGAGAAGCGTTAGTTCCTAAACTGTTATCCCAACTATATGAACTTCCTCCTGTTGCTGTAACACTTATTGCTGTTTGAGAACAAGTCAACTCACTAGTGCCATCATTATTAGTTATACCTGCAGTTGGAGTACTGATGTCTTGTGTTATTACAATACTCTCTGTGTCAGTACAACCGTTAGATGCGGTAACTGTTAGTTTATATGTACCACTACTACTTAGAGTTCTATTAGCGTTTGTAGAGTTATCATCCCAAACGTATGTTGCTCCACCCGTTGCCGTAACACTTATAGATGTTGTATTACATGTTAGTTCAGTAGTACCAGTGTTGTTAGTTATACCTGCAGTTGGTGTAGTTGTATTAGATGTAAGTGTAACACTCGTATTGTCAGTACAACCATTACTCGCAGTTACTGTAACTGTGTAAGTACCTGATGAAGTTGGAGATATATTTGCTGTGTTATCTCCTGTGTTCCAACTATAAGAACTACCACCCGTAGCTGTAAGACTTACTGATGTTTGTGAACAAGTCAACTCAGTAGTTCCATCATTGTTAGTGATACTCGCAGTTGGTGCGGTAGTGTTAGAAGTTATAGTAATACTCTCAGTATCGGTACACCCATTAGCCGCAGTAGCTGTAACTGTGTAAGTACCTGCCGAACTGATAGTAGCACTAGCATTACTACCTAAAGAGTTACTCCAACTATATGAAGCCCCACCACTCGCAGTTACACTTATTGATGTAGTATTACAAGTCAACTCTGAAGTACCAGTGTTGTTAGTTATTGACGCTGATGGTACACTAGCATCTTGTGTTAGTGTTATTGATTCAGTATCAGTACAACCATTACCATCTGTTACCGTCACAGTGTATGTACCCGCAGCAGTTGCAGATGCATTTGCCGATGAACCTAAACTACCACTCCATGAATATGATGACCCTCCACTTGCAGTTAGACTGATTGAAGTCTGAGAACATGTTAGTTCTGTTGTCCCATCATTATTAGTTATAGATGCAGTAGGGTTTGAATGTCTTGTGAATGTTTTACTTGTTGTATTTGTACAACCATTACTATTTGTAACTACCAAATCATAAGGACCTGTTAGTGATACATTATATGTTGAGTTACTACCCATTTGGAAACCACTTACCTCCCAACTGTATGAACTTATTGTTCCACTACCTGCAGATGATCCACTACCATCCCATGTAACTCCAGTACCACAAGCACTGTTATCACCACTTATTGATGCTGTTGGATTGGTATTTACTGTTACTGTAGTTGAAGCAGTATTAGTACAACCATTAGAAGCAGTACCAGTTACTGTATAAGTAGTTGTTGATGAAGGAGTGAATGATACACCATCACTAACACTGTTGTCCCATGAATATGTACTAGCACCTCCACCAGTTAAAGTTACAGAACTACCATCACATACCGCAGAAGATGTTGAGTTAGCAGTAACTGTTGGTGCAGTAGTATTAGAAGTCAATGTAATACTCTCTGTATCTGTGCAACCGTTTGATGAAGTTACTGTTACAGTATATGTTCCATCAGATGTTGGTGAAGTACTTGCTGAACTACCACCATTACTCCATGAATAACTTCCACCACCAGTCGCAGTCAATGATATTGATGTTTGAGAACATGTAAGTTCAGTTACACCACTATTATTGGTTATACCTGCAGTTGGTGTTGTTGTGTTAGATGTTAAAGTAACGCTTGTATTGTCAGTACAACCATTTGAAGCAGTCACTGTTACTGTGTATGTACCATCAGATGTAGGTGAAATACTAGCAGTACTTGCACTGTTACTCCAGCTATATGAAGAACCTCCACTCGCTGTCAACGATATAGAAGTCTGAGAACAAGTAAGTTCTGTAGTTCCATCGTTATTGGTTATAGATGCAGTTGGTGTACTCACATCTTGACTTATTGTTATACTTTCTGTGTCCGTACATCCATTAGATCCTGTTGCCGTTACAGTGTATGTGTTTGGTGAAGTGACTGTTGCAGAAGCATTGCTCCCTAAACTATTATCCCAACTATAAGATGAACCACCACTAGCAGTCAATGATATAGAAGTTTGACTACAAGTCAACTCTGTAACACCTGTGTTATTTGTTATACTTGCAGTTGGAGTACTTATGTCCTGACTTATAGTAATACTTTCAGTATCAGTACATCCATTGGATCCTGTTGCAGTAACAGTGTATGTGTTTGGTGAAGTGACTGTTGCTGATGCATTACTACCAAGACTATTATCCCAACTATAAGATGAACCACCACTCGCTGTTAGACTTATAGATGTAGTATTACACGTTAGTTCACTAACACCTGTATTATTTGTTATACTCGCAGTTGGAGTACTAATATCTTGTGTCAACGTTATTGATGTATTATCAGTACACCCATTAGAACCAGTAACTGTAACATTATAAGTCCCTGATGATGTTAGTGACTGAGATGAGTTACTCCCTAAACTATTATCCCAACTGTAACTTGAACCTCCACTTGCAGTAACTGATATTGAAGTTTGACTACAAGTAAGTTCCGTAGTACCATCGTTGTTAGTGATACTTGCCGTTGGTGTAGATATATCTTGTGTTATTGTTATGTCTTCTTGATCCGTACATCCATTAGAACCAGTTACTTTAACACTATAAGTGCCAGGTGAAGTTATTGAAACTGTAGCGTTTGTACCTAAAGAGTTACTCCATATATATGAACCGCCTCCTGTTGCAGTTAAAGATATAGACGTTTGTGAACAAGTAAGTTCTGTAGTTCCACTATTATTTGTTATCCCTGCCGATGGAGCTGTAGTATTACTTGTCAATGTTATTGAAGTATTGTCTGTACATCCATTAGATGCGGTTACTGTAACATTGTAAGTACCATCAGATGTTAAAGATTGACTAGCATTAGAACCCAAACTATTATCCCAACTGTATGTTCCACCACCAGTGGCTGTTACAGAGATTGCAGTTTGAGAACATGTTAGTTCTGTTGTTCCATCATTATTGGTTATAGAAGCAGTAGGAGTACTTATATCTTGTGTGATTGTTATTGACTCACTATCACTACATCCATTTGATGATGAAGTTGTAGTCATTGTATAAGTTCCTGGCGAAGTGAATGTATTTGTTTTCCATCCTGGGTTACTACCACCACTCCATGAGAATGTATTACCACCATTACCAGTTAGTGATATAGAAGTCTGAGAACATGTAAGTTCTGTTGTTCCACTATTATTTGTAATACTTGCAGTCGGTGCAGTAGTATTAGAAGTTAAAGTAATACTTGTATTTGCACTACAGTTATTACCATCTGTAACTGTTACACTATATGTGCCAGAAGATGAGATAGTTTGGTCGGCATTACTTCCTAATGAGTTATCCCAACTATATGAAGAACCACCAGTGGCAGTCAACGATATATCTGTAGTTGAACAAGTTAGTGTTGTAGAACCTGTGTTGTTTGTTATTCCTGCAGTTGGATTATTATTTTCAGTAACTGTATATGAAGCTGTGTTTGTACTTCCGCAACTATTGGTAACTGTTACTGTGTATGTTCCACCAGATGTTTTACTTATTGTCTGACTAGTTTCACCACTACTCCAACTATATGAAGTATGAGAACCAGCGTCCATACTAACAGCATCTCCTGAACAAACAGTTCCATCGTTATTAGATGTACCACTATTGTCTGTAGCACTTATTGAAACTGATGGAGTTGGGCAACTTATACTAACGGTTGCACTTGCAGATGCTGTACAACTATTAGGATTTGTAACATCAACTGTATAACTACCAGCATGAGAATTACTAACACTTGCCGTCACAGTTGGATCCTCATCAGAAGATGTGAAACTGCTTGGTCCTGTCCAACTATAAGTACAAACTTCAGAGTATGGATATGTTATCCCAAAATATGCGTAGAATTCACAATAACCAACAGAACTATTACCTGTTGCAGTGAAGGTTAAACTACCATCCGCAACCAATGGTGTTAAAGTTGCCAAAGATATTGTGTGTGATTGATAATCCCAAGTACCACTACATTGACTTTCACCACCTTGATTGGCAGTTTCAAATAACCATACTCCATTTTCATCATAAACGTCTACCGTTTCTGAAGCACCATCGATATCTCCTTTAAGATATACTGTCAATGTTGCATCTCCAGTTGGAGTTGTATTTAATCCTGTTATTGTTCTTGTGACAGTTCTAGGGTTAGCATTCGACATACCAGAAGAAGATGTACCACTTTCAGTCCCTGAACTACCACAGTTAGTTGTAGTTATTGAGAAACTTAGATTCGCACCATCATTTAATGTTTGATCTGAAAGTCCACTAATAGATGGATTATCATTTACAGTTATCGATTGTCCATCAGAACCTTTACATCCATTGGCGTCAGTAACTGTTACATTATATGTTGTAGTTGATGTTGGGGAAGGTGATGCAGTTTGGTTAGTACCTAAACTATTATCCCAAAGATATGATGAATAACTACCAGCATCTAAACTGACAGCAGCACCACTACAAGTGATACCATCGTTACTTGAAGCACCACTAGATTCTGTGAATGTTACTGTTGGTGTTGGTAGACTGTTTACTGTAACCACTATTTGATCGGTTGCAGTACAATTATTACCATCTGTACCTGTGACGGTATATGTTTTAGTAGAAACAGGTGTAAAGGCAACTCCATCTGTTACACTATTATCCCAACTATATGAACTAGCACCTGAGCCGCTCAATATAGTTGAAGCTCCATCACATACTGATTTATCATTTCCAGCATCTACTGAAGGAAGAGAATGTTCGGTCACAGTATAAGAATCACTCGCAGTGCTACCACAACTATTGGTAACTGTAACAGTGTAAGAACCTCCTGATGTTTTACTTATCGTTTGTGAGGTTTCTCCACTGCTCCAACTATAGGATGTGTGAGAACCTGCATCCATCGTAACTGCATCTCCTGAACATACACTACCATCATTGTTTGTTGTTCCACTATTGTCTGTCCCTGTTATTGAAACTGATGGGGTAGGACAAACAACTGTTACTGCTGATGAACCTGTTACTTTACAACCGTTTGTATTTGTAGCTGTAAAGTTATATGTACCTTGATGAGATGACGAAGCACTATTAGTAACTGTTACATCTTCTGTAGTTGCAGAATAACTATTCGGTCCTGTCCATGCGTATGTACAACCACCGTACTCTACTAATATATCATCTAATGCTGCGTCTCCTTTATAACCACCATCGGCAGTATATTTAAATCTTAGTTTGGTAACTGTATATGAAGATAAGTCAGCACTGCCTTGTGTCCAAGCATCTGATTCACTTGTGTGTTGTTGTCCACTTATACTCCATCTTGAAGTCCATGAACTTCCATCATACGATTCTACTTCCAATGTGCCTTGATCAGAACCATACATATGATAATAAAAACTTATCTTCACACCCGATTGTGTTATCGCATCTGACTCTAAATAAACTATATCTCCAGAACTGTAAGCATAACCACTGGACGCTTCAATGTATATGTAATCATCTCCTGAATTTGGACCATCAGGACCTGTAGAGCTTGACCCTGTTTTATTGGATTCTCCATACCACGAATCATCATCACCACTTACATTTTGCCAGAACCCACCAGGAGTTTCTGTTATTGTTATTCTACTATTTGAGTAGTTACCACTACCAATGTCTTCATTATCTAATGTTGAGTTACTACACCCTGTCGTTGTTACATTGTAACTTAAAGCATCTCCATCGTTTATTGATTGATCACTTAAACCACTTGAGATTGTTGGTGTTGAGTATATCTCACCACTGCAACCTACTGTTTCTGATGAAGCACCACTTGTAGATATTGTTATATCTTGAGATGAAAAAGAACCCGCAACTACACCGCTACGCGCTCTTATATGTATTGTTGTTGTATTTACTGTCCCACTACTAGGTGTTAGGTTTATTGCATTTACCCAACTACTTCCGTTCTCACTTATCTCTATATAGTTACTACTTTCTGATATGTTTATATTACCTGTAAGGTTAGAACCACTTACCGTAAATGATTGATTAGTTGTACCAGCAGAACCATAACATGCATTGATGTTTTTCACTAAAGCCGCACTAACAGTCAATGATGGTGGAGATGAACAATTTGATTGACAACTTGATAAATCACCATATGCACCATTACCATCTCCTGGGTCTGAACAGTTACCAGCCCCATCACAATCATAACTAACAGGAGGACCGCCTCCACCGCCACCGCCACAATCGGTGTTGGGGGAATGAAAAGCAGTCACCCACATCATAAAGGGGTCACCTATATAATACCAACTCTCAGCCGCACCAGGAACACCGTACCATCCATATTCAAGGTTCTTACCCTTCACAGCATCTTTCATCTCACACCCATATTTGACATATGTTGCCAAATCTTCTGGAGCACACCCTTGATCCATAACTTCGAGAATGAGCCCTGAACCACACATTGTCGGTGCTGTCATATCATTTCCTCTAAACTCAACTAAGAGTTGTGAATGTACGTTAGTGAATAAAAATAAACAGAATACTGTTAATATAAATTTCTGGATTGTGGTGGTAAAACTCTTCATCTTTCTTTAATTTTAGTGTGATGTTAAAAACTTATCTCTCTATAAATAAATAGTCCTCAACTTAAATACCTATACATTAATACCATAAATATAGGAAAGGTAATCCCTAAAATTCAATAAAATTTAACTTTTTCCACTGCCTTGATTGGCAAACACCTACCACCTTTCAACGTGACATATTCCTTGCCGACATGCCAAATAGTGGTATTGACAAATAACTTATTGAACGAAGTGTGAAATAAAATCTTCACCTTCCTTTTAAAACCATTACCTAATAACATCGCCGCATATAGATTGTTCTTGCGACGTAATCTCTGTATCTTACTCTTTAAGATATCCTTATCTGGATATTTGATAAAAACAAGAGACTCTTTTTGTATCTCCTTCTCTTCACCCATAACTACTAATTTAATAAACTATTTCTGAAAGTCAATATTAAAAGAAAATATCTGGTGGGGATCCTGGTGGACGCTTACGAAATGGTTTTACTATCTTCTCAACCTCTTTCGTAATCTCTCTCAATGGCGATATGTTGTCATCCTTCTCAATCTCTGTTAACTTCTGCAATATTATCGACCATTGCTTCTCAGTTGGAATGTCCTCAATACCCAATGCCATTCCCTTTAAAAACTCTACAAACTCATTTGGTGTTAAACTCATAATCTATCCCTTTAAATCTTTCCTTTTCTAATGATTTTATCTTCTGTTCCAATAAATCAATCTGTTTATCTTGCTTACTTGTCCTTACAATCGTGTATGACATCAATAATAATAATATCAAAGTAATACAAACTATATAAATACGAACATATAATCTATTCATAATCCTCTCATTTTTGTCTTATCGTAATAATAACCCAACACATAATCCATTACCTTATTGGACGGGTATGATCTGTCTTTATTGATGACACTTGACCACCTCTCACCAAACTCCGTTGGACCTGTATTCAAATCTACAATACTAACGTTGTTGTCTAAAAACTTATAAACCGCATCGTTGTTCAATCTACTGTTGTTTTTTTCTATCTTCATGACCTTCAATTAATCCGTTAAGAAATCCCTTAATGAAATTATATATGAAACCAATAACCAATGGCAAAACTACCATCCACCATCCCAATGTCGGCAAAATGGTTAACTTTAATACCAATAAAAATAAAACTAATGCTAAATCTTTTCTTATGTCCATATTAAATCCACCAAGTTTTCATATTCTTTAATAACCTAATAAACTCTTTCCATTCCTTCTCCTCCAAAAGTATTGCCTTCTCCAATGCCTTTGCGTTGTTCTCCCTCTGCTCTTCAGTGATCGTAGTCTCACTCGTCATATACTCACTATCCTCATCGTCCAAAAAGACAATCTCAAAGTCATCATCATAACCACATCTGTCGGCAAAGTTATCTTCCATTACGTTGTGAATCAACTCAACCACACGATCTAACTCCATCTGCCTTACCGCTCTCTCCTTCTCTTCCTCAACCACATACTTCTCCTCTTTCATTGCCGTCGAAATGCTGGCAAAGTGTTCCTTCATAAATAATAAACTACTGTGATAATCAAAATCATAAGTATGTTCCAAAACTTTCTTATACTTAAAACAGTTATTAATCCAGTTGATTTGCTGACTAATAAAGTATTTGATATTGTAGTATGTTATTTTCATTCTGCAGTTTCTGTGTTCTTTCTTTGTATATATGCGTACATTCCTTTTCCTCTGGTGTCTCCACCGAAATCACTAACCTCTTCACCATCATATAAAATACGAGTGAGGATTGATTGTTCATAAAAATATACCTCATTATCTCCAGTGTCCATATGTTGGAATACCACATCTGTAGTTCCAAATGTTAACTTAGAGTAATCAAACTCACCCTCAATCTCAAATGTACAATCTAAGAATACTCCCTTCTCTTCTGACATAATGGTAATCATATCGGCATCGCCATCGAAATAACCAACCTCTTCGTAAGTCATATCTGCACCCAACTCTTCAATATCATTAAAAGGATATTCACCATCGTAGTCTGTCCACTCATCATCAATACCAATACTGACTTTACATGAATCCATAAATCCACCGTAAGTGTGAGAGACACCATCACATTCATACCACCCATAACGATCTGGTAAGATCTCTTCAATCTCTGCCATTACGTTTATTAACTCCTCACCGTTCTCTTCGAGGTAATCCTCAATCTGTTGTATCTCATGGTCCTCATAGGTGTCTTGAACTATCTCACCACCATAACCATAAACTCTGATTTGTATTTTCTTTGCCATCTTATACTACTCCTTTACCTAAAAATAATGGTGCACCATTGATATTGTGTTTGATCGTATAGTGCGTCCCTTTGTCTCTAATGATTAATGTCTTATCTTTAAAATCTTTGTACTCCTTATAAACATAAGCTGTTAACTTCTCTTGTACTTGTGGTGTGACCTCCACACCTTTGTCTACTTTGTTTTCGTTACCCATTTTTAATCTGTTTTTCTAATTGTTTACACTTTAATATTAAATCTAAAAGGAAATCTTCTTCTATGTTTGATGAACCAACAAATGGTAAACATTGTTTGGCACACGTTTTAATAAAATCTATCTCCTCTTCATTGAACTCAATCTTTTTTGATGATTTGCTCATCTGCTATTTGTTTTTTATAATCTAAATAAAAACCTATCGCAACAATAATATTCATCCCCATCGATGCCACTATCTCTTTAATGTCACCATAAATGTTCATTGAAAGATGAACGTGACCCACAATCCAAAATGGTATAGCCAAGTTCTG
>MDTD01184206.1_pt1 | contig 10249 bp, 9 predicted proteins | sample 811221 | NCBI WGS metagenome assembly MDTD01 (sample SAMN05326646, study PRJNA326480) | marine metagenome | isolation source: seawater | place: Pacific Ocean: South West | collected 2011
AGACTTCTGGAGATATCTAATGGTACATAAATTTGGTTGTGTTTATCTTGATATAGATTCATTGATACTTAAAAATATTGCGAAACTCTTTGAAGGTAATAAAACAACCCTCACAATGGAGCCTAATAATGTTGACTTCATTACTTGGATTCTAATTTATAAAAAAAATGATGAAATACTTTCTACTGCTGCACAGATGATAATCGATAATATAAAAGCAGATAAATTTAAAAATGATGTTATGAATTTGAGTGGCCCCTCTTTATTATCTAGAGCAATAAGGGAAGTACTGGGGCTTCCACCTTACCCTAAAGAAATTGACATCAATGATCCACATATCAGGAATTTGTTTGAAAATAAAAATTGTCTTTATCTATCTAATAGAGATCATGATGAATATTTTGCATTTACACATGAGTACAATCATTTATTAAGAAAAAGACGAAAGTCTTTTTTCAAATTGTATAAAAACGATATGAAGCATTGGCAAAATTTTCAAAAAGATAATAGTTTATATTAATCTATAAAATTAAAATAATAACTTATTTCTGCTGACTGATACGTTCTTTATTATTAATCAATACAAAAAACATTCCGTAGAGAAGTAATGATGGTAAATAAAGCAAGGAATCACTTTTAATAAGATTAATTGAGATAAAAATACCGATTAAGTATAAGTTATAATCTACATTTTTGATTTTTTTTAGGGAATTTACTATGTATACAGTTAAAATTATGACTCCTGCTAAACCAAAGAATAATTGTATTAATAATAGTGATGAGTGAGGTAAAAGGAATCCAAGTTCAGTCCCTGTAAAAACTCTCTTATTAAAAATATCGATTTCGCCATAGTGATTTGATAGAATGAATGGCCCACTTCCAAAGAAAAATTCACTTACTGTAGGATTATATCTTGCAAAAAATATTCCCCACAATTCGGATCTATTAATTAAAAACGCCATCAAACCAAATGCTACAATTAAGAATCTTATAATGAAATTCTTATTACTCAAATCAGATAGGTACTGAATAGAAGATGATATATTTGAATCCAGACTGTAGCTTTGTCCCATACCAATGAACTTGTATGCGGAAAAGTCCAAAGAATAAAATAAATTTTCAATCCTAATGAAATATAAAAGTAGAAATATAACGGGAATAAATACCAATATTTTTGTTTGAGTTTTAAAATTTTTTTCAAAATTTAGTTTTAAAACAATACAAAATAATAATAATACAAATGCAGCTTTGTTGTTTGATAAGAGCAATCCTAAAATTGAAACCGGAATAAAAAAGTATTCTATTTTTTCTAATTTATCCACTTTAAATAGAAAAATTACCAATAATCCTAAGGCAAAGAATTCACCAATACTTTCTGCACTTGGAAATAAACCTCTCCAAGCTTCGGTTGTTCCCCAAATATCAACACCAAATAAATTTTGATTATCTGTTGCATACTTTGTTAATCCAAAGTAGTAGTAACTCATGAAGTTTATAAAAGGCATCGATGAACTTAAATAACCAATGGACATGACAGCAACACCGGCAAAAAGAAAATTTCTAGTTAAAACTTTGAAATTTAAATAGGATTTTCTGTCACTTATAAAATAATATATCCCGATTAAGCAAAATATAGAAAAATAACTCCAGGTTAGAACTGATAAAAAGTTGTAATCACCATGCGAGAGGCCACGGATTTTATCTGGTTTTAAATAATAAAAAAGACCCGATGCATTGTAAGACCAAAAGATAATTAATAAATTTAGAACATTAAATGTTTTTCTAATTCTTTTGTCTTTTATTACTTTATTTATTCCAATTAAGCAAAGAAATAAACTCAAAAAATAAATATTCATTCCGCTAAAAACACCCATAAATATATACAAAAAGGGCAAAAAATTAATTAATTCTTTAGATCTACTGTTAATAATATGAAAACTAAAAAAGTTTATCGTAGATATATATATAAATATATGCAGCAGAGATCTACTGTTTAAAAAATCTAATTCAAAAAATACATTATTGTAAAATCTCTGTTCTGAGTAAATTAACAAACAAATCAGTAATGATGTTAAGAAAATAGAAATATAATTACTGATCTTTAAATTTTTGAATTTATCTACTGGTATTAAAGTTATTAAAAATAACCAAAATATGGATTGTAAAAACATATTAACAAATGTATTTGTACCTATGGAAATATAAAAAGTATGGTCAATTTGATCAACTCCTGTTAATTGACCAAAACACCGCAGTGAAGAATAATTGTTATACCTTATTTTGTAATGATCTTGATAAATGACATTAGGATTGTGAATCAAAAATTCTGAAAGTGAAATGCTACAAGTATTAATTTCATAAAATCTCAAATCTGATGTTATTTTTTCCGGGGTTATGTTGTCACGATAATCTGAAAATGAAAAAGGTATAAATATAATTAGAAAAAAAAGAATGATTTTTAAATATAAGTTTGTTCTTTTCATTTTTCTGTTCCAATAAAAAACTTTTTTATAAAGAGGTAGCCAACTGAAATTAGCAAAATTGAAAAAATTGATAAATAGTTATGAAGTGTACTTTCATTTAATTCTGTAGAGGTAAAATTCCACCCACCATTCACATAATGATGGCATTCAGTAAATGAATTTACAAAAACTGAATTTCCTTCGACATCAAACAATTTAACAGTTGCATAATTCACATCATTTGTAAAAACAAAGTTTGGATCACTCAAAATATCGGCTGCTTCAAAACCATCAGGGTATTCTCCACATATATTTATGATTTCATCATCAGAAAGTTGATTAAGATACTTTTTCGTCATATTCTTATTTCTTCAATAAGGCTTTTAACTCTAGGCACAAGCAGTACAAAAAATAAAAACATAAACAAAATATTAAAATAAGGAACTTTAAAGAGACTAAAATTTAGATTTCCTATTTCAGCTTCTGAACTAATTAAGTTTTGACTCTCAAAACTAGTATCACAATATGCTTCTAAATTTATATTTAAAAGAAAATCAGTAGCAAATCTATTAAGTTCACATGTTGGAAAATATGAGTTCCAATAAATTAAGAATTCTTGATTTGCCTGATCAAATGCAAAAGGAAAACCTAAGAAAAATAGAAACAATATAACTAGAAATATTGACAGTGTTTTCTTTAAAATATTGTATTTAAATATTTCTAAAAAAAGAATTACAAATGCAAACAATATGAAAAAACTGTAGTAAAAAGACTTAAAACTATCTCCTGTATTTGGATCAAAATTATTTGTTCCAAGTAAACCGAGAGCAGAAATAGATATTATTAAGATTCCTAGAAATGGTGTAAACATTATAATTCTTACTTTTCGTTTGAATAAGATAAATAATAAAAGTAAAAAATAAAAGATTGAGGAAAATGCAAAACTAAAAAGCATTCTTGTCTCATCTATATAATTACTTTCGTTCCAGCCTCTATCGTAAGGTCCAGAAAATGTAAATTCTTTTTGGACTTTATCAAACCTTAATTTAACTGGAAATATTTCACTATTTGCAAAAACAACCTTAAAAAATTTTTTTCTGTCTTTATTCAGAAATGTATGTTCAGAATTTCCATAAAAACCAAAAAAATCGTTGAATGAATCAAATAATGTTATGCCAAGAAATGATTCAGAAAAGAAATACTTATTTGGATTGTCTCTAAAATCTTTTGTAGGAAAGTTTGTAAAAAATTCAATTTCTGCTTGATTGTTATATTTTTCTTCATGTTCAACTTGGGTTATAAATCTGTCATTTAAAACAAAATTCTCTGTTAATAAAATTACGATTAACCCTAAAACTATTAAAGCCCTTTTTGTATTAATTTTTTTTATTAAATCCCTTTTGTTATAGATAATTTCTAACAAAATAAATAAACCAACCATAAACCCTATCGAAATTTTTGAAGTAACCAAAATACTAAAGATAATAGAGAATTTAATTATGTTGATTCCAGTACTATTTTCATCTGATATTTCATCAAGATAATACAGCAACCAACCTATACATGAAAAAGCTAATATCTCAGGTTTAAGAGTAACTCTTAACTCAAAAGATGTTGGAAGCAAGCACAAAAGTGATAAAACGAGATAGATATTATTTAAATTAAAGTATCTTGATAAGTATTTCTTCATCCCTAAGCAGCCAAGTAGAAATATAAAAGAGTTACCAAGATGAACAGAAAAATTTACAATCTCATTTAAAGTTAAATACTCCATAGAGTTTGAAAAAACTAATACTAATAAATAATTTAAGAAAAAGTAAAAATGACCCTGCTCTAAATTAAGCTTGTCTATATTTCCAGAGTAAAATTCAAAATATCTATAATATTTTGTAAAATCTGGAGAATTAATAACACTGTAAGTTAATGCAATAACAATAGAAGAGAAATAAAAAATAAAATAAAAAATTAACCTATAAATAAGATCAAAAGGACTTTGTATTAATTTTCTAATTATTTGTTTCATGTATCTCTAACAGTCTAACTTCGTAACAAATTCAAATCTTATTGAATTATTTAGAAATTAAATTATAAATTTGTATAAATTCGCTTTTATTGTTCAACAACATTGTAGGTTATAATTCATATATACCTCTTATTATGAAAAATAATTTAAAAGTATTAATGATTACATTTTTTTCAATTGTAGTTGTATATATAATAGACTTTTATTTTCTTGAAAATTACTATAACCAACAGTTCTGGTGCGTAGAAATTATTAAAGATTTTAGAATATACAGCCTAAACAATATTCGTTTACCTATACATTGTGATGAAGGACCATATCAATTTGCCATAACTTCAATTGACAACTTTTTTAATGAAACAAACCCTTACCAAGGTAGGCCATTATTCATTTTGATTTTATCATTATTAAATAATCTATTCAGCATTGTTAATTTTTTAAACCTTTCAAGCTATCAGATTTATAAGCTATCAATGCTTATTATCCAAGTGTCAATTATTTTTTTGATTATAAAAATCTTTATCTCTCTTATGAAAATTAAGTCTTTTGGTAAAAAAGAATATTTATTAATTTTATTATTAATTAGCATACCAAGCTTAAGATGGAACATTTTTCTTGCTTCTGTTGGAAATTTACCTTTTTTATTATTTTTAATCTCTTTAAATTATTTAATGAGAGGTAATTTTCAAAAAAAAGATACATCGAATATTTTTTTACTTTATGGATTATTTTCTCTTGCTCATCTTTCATCGATAATTTACGGACTAATAATATTACTTTACATATTTATAAATCAAAAAAAGATTCAGTTCAAAGATGTATTTCTTAATTTAATATTTCTTCTAGGTTTTCAAAGTTTTTATAGATTTATTATTTACCTTAGTCCGTATGATTATTTTGATTGGAATCGCGATGTTTATAATCAATTTTATTGGATACTTTCAGCATTTGATCCTGAAAATTCAGCCAATTGCCAAACTTTATCGACATTTTTAAAATGCAATAATGATGTTACTTTTAGCTATATTGGATATTTTTCCATTTTAATTTTTTACTTTTTCTGTATGACAGTACTTATAAATTTCTTAAAGATAGACATTCCAAAAGTAATTAAATTATCACTATACATAAATTTTGTTATATTTATATTTTGGTCTTTGCAGGGTTTGTATGAGCCATTTAGGTTTGTAAATTATAGTATTGGCTATTTTTTCTTCTTTTCTTGTATTGTATATGTATTTACTTTTAGAAAAGATACAACACTTATATTTTCACTTTTACTTTACAACTTTTCAATATATTACCTTGAACCTTACAACACAGCACTAGATAGCCCCCAAATAAATGTCCTAACTGCAATATCTTTTTTGACTTTTCTAATATTTGTATTCAAACAATTCACAACTAATTTCCAAAAAAAAGATAATTGAATTTTAAAACTTGATATTTACTTATAATTAGGTTGTGAAAGTTGTAGTAATACCAGTTTTTAATGAAGAAAAATCAATTTTTGACATAATCAATAAAGTATTCAATCACTGTGACAAAATAATCGTAGTCAATGATTGTTCAACCGACGGAACAAAAGAAATTTTAGAGTCTATAAATAACGATAATTTAATAATTATGACAAATGAAAAAAACTTAGGAATTGGAGGTGCAACAAAAGTTGGCATCAAAAAAGCTTTGGAAATTGGTGCGGAAATTATTATAAAATTTGACGGGGATGGACAGCATTCCTCAAATGATATTCCTGAGTTTATAAATTTGATTGAAAATGAAAATTATGACTTTATAAAAGGAAATAGATTTAAGTCGTCAATTTCTCAAATGCCAGCAGTTAAAATTCTTGGTAATCTTATTTCTACAAATTTACAAAAAATTGTCACAGGAAATTTTAGTGTTTCAGATCCAAATAACGGGTTTATCGCATTCAAAGCTAGTATTTTTGATCGTATTCAATTCAAATATCTAAGGAATGATTATTTTTTTGAGAATTCGTTACTTCTTAACTTAGTTATATTTAAATTTCAAATTTCTGAAGTACCCATCAAAACAATTTATGGTGAAGAAAAAAGTAGCATACCAATTTTTATAGGTTCAATAAAATTAATTCCGGTTTTTTTAAAACTTTTATATCTAAAGAATTATTTAAATACACGTCACAATCTTTCTATGGGAAGCCTAATATTTTTACTATTAAATATTTTGATATTTATCAAAATATTAAATAATGATCTAATTGATTTAAATTATATAATTATTTGTGTTGTTTTATATGGATTGATTGAAGTAATTAATTTTCTAAATGATTAAAATTTCTAAAAATTATTTTTTCCTCATTCCTACTCCATTTTTAATAAACTTTTTTTTGAATTTAATGAACCTGAAACATCTAAATTTAAATAGTTTATTTATATCATTTTTATGTTTTATTTCTATTTATTTTTTAGGTAAAGAAATTAGCTCAGTTTTTAATATAAATTCAATTTCGTTGGCAATAACTTATTATTTTATGGGAGCTTTCATAATTAATTTTGCTGTACTTCCAGTTTTAGGATCATTTTTAAATTTTAAAGAAACAATACTGGCTTACAACATTTGCTTATTATTTATCTTATTCATCAAGGGTAGAAATTATAAAAATATTTTTATTTTCTTAACATCATTGATAGTAATCAGATTAATTTTGATGAATGTTGATATCTTTAATCCAACTTATATTCAGTACAACAGCGATGTAACAGAGTTCTGGCTCCCAATGACTGAAAAAATCTATGATACTAACTTATCAATTGCCACAAAAGATAACATTATTCCTGGATATTCGTTAATGATAAATTTTATTTACGCAAAAATTCATTTTATATTTTTTAGTGGTGATATGTTTATTTTTAATCAGGCAATTCCAAATATATTTTTATATTTGAATTTACTATTATTGCTAGAGCTGAAAATATCAAATTTTACAAAATCAATATTAGTTTTAACCTATTTACCAATAATTTTGAATAGCGATTGGTTGAGTTATTTGTTTATAAATTCATTAATGGGAGAGGTAGTTGTAAATTACCTATTTAGTGTTTTTCTTATTATTGCTTTCCAAGATAAAAATATTATAAATAATAAATTATATTTTCTTATATTGGGCTTTTTATATTTTTTAAAACCTTTTTCTTCATTTATATTTCTTATTGTTCCAATTTATTTATTTTATAAATTTAGAAAATCGTATATTGCATTTCTACCTTTAATAGGATTTATGATTAATAACATTTATAGTCGTGTTCTATCACTTAATATTAAAAATGAAGATAATTTTTTATCAGAAAATTTTTATCTACAAATTCTATTTGAAAATTTTAGTCAGTTAACCAATTTTAAAATTATGAATATAATTCTAATTTTTAAAGACCAAATCCTTATCGATAGAGTTTTAACATTATTTTTATGTTTTTATTTATTTATTTTTATTTTTACCAAAGGATATTATAAAAATTTCAACATTCTAAATTCAACTATTATTTTAAACTCTGTATTAGTTTTTTATCTTTATATTTCTATTTGGAAAAATGTAGAACTTGGCTCTGCTTATAGATATTTGTTCTCATTCATAAATATTTTTTTTATTGATCTTGCTTACAAAATAAACCATCTGACAGCAAAATAGTTTAAGGATGGAAGTTTGAAATTAGTAAATTGGCCCTTCATGTTGTGTCCAATGGGTGCTAGCTACAGTACCTTTTGGACGGTTTCTTAATAAATGATTAAATTTATGTTTAAAAGAGAAGTGACTGTTGTAATCATTACCAACAATTTTGAAGGAAGAATTTTTGAACTCATATGTTTTATTTATCTGCTCTTTTGGGTGAATCCACTCAAATTCTAAATTGTTTTCATTGGCAATATCAAAAATAGCTTTTGCATAATTTTTAACAGTCAAAGCATGATGATCGTATCTATTTATACCATTGCTTACATCTTCAAGAATATTGTTAAGAGTTTTTTCAAGAATAATATGATTATTTTCAAAAATAAGCCCCCATTGTATAAATAAGTTTTCATGAATTTCTGGTGTGATAATTGCTCTATCGTTATCTTGGATCAAATCATCTAATGAATTATTTATCTGAGAATCTATATCAAGGTAAACACCACCATTGTTGAATAAAATCATATATCGCCAAATATCAGCTCTTGCAACAATATGTTTCATTTTCCAATAAGTATCTTTGATATCTTTATCAGCGTTTGCATTTATATAGTCATTCATTTGACTGTCCGTATAAATTATATGCTCATACGAAGAATTTTTAAGTCTCATTTTGTTATGAAGCTTTTCAAGCTTATCAGGTAAGGTTTGAGTACTCCAAGTCTGATAAATTGTTTTTGAAATCATTAAATAAGTATAAAAGTATTAATCAAAATTTTAAATTGAACTTAGAATCTATATTTTAATATTGCATATATATATCTAAAGAAATCAAGAGTTTTGATTTTTTTACCTTCCTCGTAGGTCCTTGATTCGTAATCTATTCCTACCTCTTTAATATTTTTGAATTTTTTTAAATATTTAGCAACGAGTTCAACTTCAATTTCGAAACCATTGGATTCTAAAATTGTATTCCTAAAATATTCATTTGGAAATAATTTGTAACATGTGGCAATGTCAGTTACTTTTCTTCTATGTATAAATGAAAATAAAAAAGATAAAAATTTATTAGCAAAATAAGTTCTGTAATAATTTTGAGGTTCAATATTATTAATAAATCTTGACCCTATAACAAAAGTTGGCTGTTCTTGATCTACTTCAGATAGTAATTTTTTTATATCTTTTGGAAAGTATTCAAGATCTGCGTCATGAATTATAGAGTAACTTGTATTAATTGAATTTTGAATCATTTTGATTGCACCTCCCTTACCCATGTTATGACTTGTTTGAAATTTTTTTATTGAATTGTATTCTTTAGTTAGTTCGTCAATAATTTGATTTGATCCATCTGTCGAACAGTCATCTATAATAAAGATCTCATCAACAATATTCTCATTTAATAGTCTGTTTATGGATTTTCTTAAAAATAATTTTTCATTAAAAACAGGCACTATTGCTGTGAGTGTTATGTCTTTACGTTTTGGCATTTGCAACAACTAAAATATTTTTTCCAAAAATTTTTCTAGTAAATATATCAAGAAATTTAAAAATTTTAAACACTGAACGATCATAAAAAATTAAACGATTTTTACTGTAGTTGGGATTTACTCTTAAAATTTTAAAAATCATAAGAACTAACGAACCAATAAAATCAACATACTCAACAGAATCTATTTCAAAATTACTTTTCTTAAGCTTTTCAAACAAGTCTTTTTTCGTATATCTTCTATGATGGTCAACCAAACTATCTAACTTTGTCCAAAGAATCATAGAGTGTGGCAAATACAATATTAGCTTGCCACCCGGTTTTATAATCTTACTTAACTCTTTTAAAATCTTTGTATCATTCTCGATGTGTTCTAAAACATTTATAGAAACAATGTTGTCATATTTTTTTGAATTCTTAATGTTTTCAACATATGGAATATTTTCTTTTCTAAGCTTTTCTATTGCAGTACTATTAACTTCATAACCTTCAAAACTTAAATTAGTCTCACTCTTAACAAATTTTAAAAAATTTCCGAATCCACATCCAAAATCTAAATTTGTACCAGTTTGTATGTGTCTTAATATTTTTCTATATATGTGGTTATTATAATTATCTAGTTCATC
>MDTD01026554.1_pt1 | contig 10248 bp, 7 predicted proteins | sample 811221 | NCBI WGS metagenome assembly MDTD01 (sample SAMN05326646, study PRJNA326480) | marine metagenome | isolation source: seawater | place: Pacific Ocean: South West | collected 2011
ATCCGCCGGTGACGCCGAAGGCCTTGCCGAAGGTGCCCACAACCACGTCGGGCCAGGCGCCGGCGTATTCCGGGGTGCCCCGGCCGGTGTCGCCGTAGGCGCCGATGCCGTGGGAGTCGTCCACAACGGTGATAACGCCGTCCTTGAACTTATGGTCATAAGCCTTGCAGATCTCAACGATTTCGCTGATGGGGGCGTAATCCCCCCGCATGGAAAAGATGCCGTCAAAGACCACCACCACGCGTTCCATCTCGGGGGAAACCTCGTCCAGGCAGCGTTTGAGGTCTTCCATGTCGTTGTGCTTGAAGATCCCCTTGTTGGGACTGGGAATATTGGTGATCCGCATGGCCCGGATGATGGAGTTGTGGTTGAGCTGGTCGCCGATCCAATGGGTTTTCTTGTTGGAGATGGACAGGGCCAGGCCGCAGTTGGAGGTATAGGCGGAGTTAAAGATCTTGGCAGCGGGCTTGTTCACAAAGCTGGCGATCCGTTTCTCCAGGCGTTCGTGGGGTTCGAAGGTGCCGTCGATGAACCGCACGGCCCCCGGGCCCACGCCGAAGTCATGGGTGGCCTGGTCTGCGGCCTTCATCACTTCCGGGTGGAAGGACAGGGACAGATAGGAGTTGGAGTTCAGACGGATAAAATCGTTGTCCGAGCCTTTGAGGCGGTACCTGGGGCCGAATTCCCCCTGGGGCGGTTTATAGCCTGTGATGATGCGTTCGGGGATTTTGGCCCGGCCTTCTTCGGCCAGGGCGTCCAGTTCCAGGCTTAAGCTTTTGTCAAGTTTATCGGTGGACATTGGTATATTCTCCAAAAAAATGGGTTAGGGTCTTCTTTAATCCTCTGACCAGGTCAGGACGACTTTGCCTGAATTTCCGGAGCGCATGGCCTCGAACCCTTTTTCATATTCCGTGTAATGGAACCTGTGGGTGATCAGCGGGCTGATATCCAGGCCGGTCTGGATCATGGTGGTCATCTTGTACCAGGTTTCATACATTTCCCGGCCGTAGATGCCTTTGATGGTGAGCATGTTGAAGACCACGGTGTTCCAGTCGATTTCGGTATTGTCGGGCATGATGCCCAGCATGGCGATCTTGCCGCCGTGGCACATGTTGGCCAGGATATCGTTGAGGGCGGCGGGGTTGCCGGACATTTCCATGGCCACGTCAAAGCCTTCCTTCATGCCGATGCGCTTCTGGACATCGGCCAGTTTTTCCTTGGACACATCCACGGTGACGGTGGCGCCGGCAGTCTTTGCCAGCTCCAGGCGGTAGGGGTTCACATCGGTGACCACCACGTGGCGGGCTCCTGCATGGCGGGCGATGGAGGCGGCCATGCAGCCGATGGGGCCGGCCCCTGTAATCAGCACGTCTTCTCCCAGCACGTCAAAGGACAGGGCGGTGTGGGTGGCATTTCCTAGTGGGTCGAAGCAGGCCAGCACATCCGTGGAAATCGCGGGATCACACACCCAGACGTTGGTGACCGGGATGGCAAGATATTCGGCAAAGGCGCCGGGACGGTTCACCCCCACCCCTTTGGTATCCTTGCAGAGATGACGGCGGCCCGCCAGGCAGTTCCGGCACTGGCCGCAGACCAGGTGGCCTTCGCCTGAAACCAGGTCCCCCGGCTTGAAATCGGTGACGTGGGAACCCACCTTCGCGATTCTGCCCACAAACTCATGGCCCACGTGCATGGGAACGGGAATGGTGTCCTGGGACCATTTGTCCCAGTTGTAGATGTGGACATCGGTGCCGCAGATGGCGGTTTTAAGAATTTTGATCAGGACCTCGTTGTGTCCTATTTCCGGGACGGGCACATCCTGAAGGACCAGGCCCTGCTCCGGCGCTGCCTTGACCAGTGCTTTCATGGTTTTCACTTGTTGTCTCCTTTATTTAAATACGAATAAAGTGCTTTAAAGATGATGCGCAGCAGCTGTTAAAAAATCAACCGTCCTCCCCCGGGCATCCATTATCTTTACAATTTGCGTTTTTTGGACGGAAATGTCAAGATTTTTGTTTTGTTTGTTGTATTAAGTCGAAAATTATAGAATATTTTTGGATAAAACGCAGAATATCGGACGGTGGTAGCTCTCTGCCCCAATACCGGGGCAGAGAGCGGAAAAAAGGGGGTTATCCCAGGAAAAATTCCGGAAGGAACAGAGAAATTGCAGGGAATACCGTGGTCAGTATCAGCGTGGGAATCCAGGCGAACAGGATGTAGTACATGGTGGGTGTCAGCATCTCCGGCACCGGGGTTTTTCCCACCCGGGCGCCCAGGTAGAGCAGCGGGGCCGTGGGCGGGGTAATGGTGCCCATACCCAGGTTCACCCCCTGGATGGCCGCAAAGTGGATGGGGGAAATCCCTAATTCCTGGACCACCGGGATGAGGATCGGTGTAGAGATGAGTATCCCGGAGGCATCGTCCATGAGCATGCCGATGATAATCATCAGCAAATTGACCATGAAGAGCACCACCCACTTGTTGTCCGAGATGCTGTAAAGGAAGTCCAGGGTAATCTGGGAAAAGTCCTCGAATACGAACAGCCGGCTCATGATCATGACCACAAACAGCATGACCATAAAAACCCCTGAGGTGACGGCTGAGTCCACGGAGGCTTCCCTGAATGCCCCGGTGTTCAGTCCCTTGTAGACCCAGCGGCCCAGGATAACCGCCACAAAGACGGAGATGGCCGCGGCTTCCGTGGGGGTGACAAAGCCGGCATAAATCCCGCCCAGAACAATCACCGGCATGGTCAGCGCCGGGGACGCGGTTTTAATCCGGGAGGCAAAAAGTTCGGCGGTGAGGGGTTTGTCCAGTTCCGGATCCTTGGCTATGTCCTTGTTCCGCAGCAGAAATAAAGAGACGATGATCAACAGGGTCATGAGGATGAGTCCGGGAATCACCGTGGCCAGGAAGCAGGCCAGTACGGACTGCTGGGCGATCCAGGCAAAGAGGATAAGGTCGGCAGAAGGGGGGATCAACAGGCCCAATGGGGAGGCGTTGATCACCAGGGCATTGGCAATGGCCCTGGGATAGCCGTCCTTGTACATCTTAGGCAGGAGGATGGAGCCCATGCAGGACAGGGTGGCGGCGGCGGAACCTGAAATTGAGCCGAAGGCCGCTGAGGCCACCACAGACACAATGGCCATGGAGCCCCTGATCTTTTTGAAGAACATTTCCGCCATGCCGATGAGGGGTTCGGCAATCCTGCCCTTCTGGATGAGGGCACCGGAGTAGATGAACAGGGGCACGGCCACAAGAACCATGTTGTTCATCCGGTTGTATCCGGCCGGCAGGAGCGTGGCCATGTTGTAGTCGCCGGCCAGGGCGATGAACAGGGTGGCGGCCCCGAAGGTGAAAACGATGGGTACGCCGATCATCAAAAGGACGACCAGCAGGCTGACGGTGCCGAGAACAATCATTGGACACCTCCTGATTGACGAATACCGGCCTTAATCGACTCGGGGGGGCAAAGATGAGCTTCATGAGCTGTACGTAATGGGCCGTGGTGTATACCGCCATCATAACAAAGGAGAGGGAGACGATGGTTTCAGGGATGAGGAAGGGAATCCGCCATACCGGGGTGACGGGCCAGGCGTTCCAGCACCACTGGATCATCAGAAATCCCCAGTAGATGAAGATATAGCTCATGACCAGTTCAACGGTCTTCTGCACAAAAAGCAAACGGCCGAGGCGTCCCCGCCTGGCCGTGAAGCTTTCCATGAAATCCGCTGAAATATGGGAGCGTTCAAAACTGCCGTGGGCGGCGCCCACAAAGTAGAGCACGCAGGCGGCGATGAGGACGTACTCCTCAAGGCCGAAAAAGTCCAGTTGAAAAAAGTACCGCATGGCCGAGGCAATGCAGATGGCAATGGTGATCAGGACGGATGAGACAATCAGGAAAAAGACATGTACCTTCCTGAATTTCTGCCAGAACGGGGAATGGTCCAGAACGGTGTTGTACCGTTCCATTTCCGTCCGGGTTTGGGTGTCGTTAAAAGGTGACATGGGGCCTCCGGAGTGAGGGGGGTAAGCCCCCGGGCACACCTGACTCCCGTATTGGGATTTAAAATCAGGGCAGGGCACCCGGAGGTTCGTAGGCGTTGGCCTGTGGATATCCGGTTTAAGGGAGATCTTTGGCAAGGCGGTCAATGGTGTCCTGGCCGAGGCTTTTGGCAAGTTTCGGCCATACCCTGTCCTTGACTTCCTTGGAGATGGCGCGGGTTTCATCGTCGGTCAGGTTGATGATTTTGATCCCTTTGTCCGCCATTTTCTGGATAAAGCCGGCATCGGCGTTCCGGGCGTTTTCACGGCTTTTGGCTGCGGCTGTGGTAAAGGCGTCCTGGAAGACTTTTTTCTCTGCATCGCTCAAGCCGTTCCACTTGTCCATGCTCATGATGTAGGCGGTGGAGTCCACGGTGGTGTTGTAAGGGATGTAGTAGTTGAGCAGGTCCTTGAAGGCAATGTAGTTCCAGGAAGGGGTGCCGGCGATCCAGCCGTCGCAGACGCCGGACTGCATGGCCGGGTAAAGATCTCCCCAGTTGATGGTGACGGTCTTGTAATTCAGGGCTTCGGCAACGGTTTTCCAGGTTTCGATGGGCGGCACGCGGATCATGGTCCCTTTGGCCACGCCGATGTTTTTGGGATCTTTGGGTTCTTTTACCATGCCCACACCGGCAAATCCCTGAACGTCAATGCCCAGCAGCTTGATATTGTGCTTGGCCAGCAGTTCCTCGTACAGGGTGTAGAAGTTGGAGCCTTTGGCATACACCCGGTCGATGTCGTCATAGGTGGCTGCCAGGGACGGCATGTACACAATGCCCAATGCCTTGTCCAGCTGGGGGGTAATGGAGATGTCCGCAAGTTCTATGGCACCCTGGGCGACTTCGTTGAGTACCAGGGTATAATCGCCGAGCTGGCTGGCCGGGTATACCTTGAGCTTGTACTTGTTGTCGGTTTTCCCGTTGATCTCTTTGGCCGCCTCTTTCAGGATCTTGGTTGAGGCATGGTCCACCGGTGCAATACCGGCGATGCGCCAGCGTTTACCGGCCAGGGCGCTGCCTGTGGTCAATGCAATGATCAGGGATGCTGCCACTAGAGTGACAAGTGATTTTTTCATGGGTTCCTCCTAAGGGTTGGGCAAAACGGTTTTAGTGGGTTATGCATGGCAGACCGGCGATTCACATATCGCCGGGTCCACTCCTTTATCCGTCATGAACCGGTTCATCCGGTTCAGGATCTCAGGGTCGGTTTCCGGCCGGATATAACGGTCAAGCAACCGGTTTCTGGTCTGAGCAATGTTGTCCAGCAGTTTTTCGGACGGGTCCATACCGTTTAAAGCCCCCCGAAGGGCCACATCGGGATTCCAGGTATGGGTCCGGCATTTTTTCATGGTGTCCATGGATGTGAGGTACAGGCCGCCGGGGCCGACCTCGCGTATCAGGTCCAGGTTCAGGGCATCGTCGCCCACATCGAGATCATCCAGGTAAAACCGGTTCATCCGGATGATCTCCAGGTCCATGATGAATTTTTCAACACTGATGCCGGCAAAGGAATCCAGGATGCCGGCCCCGTGGACGATAACGCTGACCTCGTTTTCCATGGCCGTGAACATGGAGAGCATGCTCTCGTACCCGGCCTGGGCAGACAGGGATTTGGCATCATTGGCGGTGCCGCCGCACCGGCTGGGAATTTCCCAGCGTCTGGCCAGGGCGGCGCAGTATTTGGCCTGGAGGGCGTAGGCGGGAGAGCCGATGGAGATGTTCCCGCTCTTCATATCAGCCCCGTAGCACTGGATACCGAATACCACCGGGTTGCCGGGATTTAAGGCCTGGACGATACAGATCACGGCCAGGCATTCGGCCGAAGCCATGGCGATGTTTGAGGCCAGGTCGATGGGGCCTGTGGTGCCGGCGGCCACGCCGGAGGATGCCATAACGGGCTGGTTATACCGGACGGCCGCCTCAACGGAGTCCAGGGTCATTTCATCAATCTGAAGGGGGCTGATGGGGCTGACCATGGTGATCAGCCTGGGGGCGGCGGCAAGGAGATCCTCTCCCCCCAGGCGGATGGCGGTCAGTTCCATAATGTCCCTCACCTGATCAAATGATCCCGGCATTCCCATGAGGCATTTGTCCGAATAGACCAGGGAGGCATAGTGCATGGCAAGATGGCTTTGGGCCGCCGGCACATCCGAGGGCTGGGCCAGGATACCGCCGTTAAATGAGAGTTCGGGGCTGGCCTGGACCAGTTTTAGCAATTCCAGATGATCGGAGAACAGGGCATCCCGGATATGTCCGGCTGCATCCATCACAGAGGCGCACCCGTACCCCGGTGCCACCTTGGAGGGCCCCCGGCCGATGGTGAGATCATGGACCGGATTCAGGGCCTTGAGGTCAAAGGCGGCCGGCGCCCGGGAAAGGGCATCGCGCACCTGCTCCCGGTGGAAAATGATCCGGTCCTCCCGGGTGGTGAATCCTTCGTCCCTGAGGCGGGCCAGCCAGGAATCACTGAGAATTTTTACGCCCACCTGGGTCATAATGTCCATGATGAGGGTTTCAATCCGCAAAAGCCGTTCGGAGTGCATGTCTGTTCTCATCTGTCTTGTCCTGTTGTTTGGATTATTGCCGTATGGGGTACATCAGCCGATGACCGAATAGGTGGAGTTGGGGTTCAGCTCCCGGTTCCGGGAAAAGGCCCCCATGTCCAGGGTGATGCCGGTAACCGGCAGTGTAAACTGAAGGGGAGCATGGTCATGGTCCAGGCCTTTCTCCTCCACCTGCGCGATGAGTTCGCTCATCATCATCCCTGCCACCGGGGCGTTCTTGTACTGATTGCCCGAAGAGCCGCAGGCCATATAGAACCCTTCAAGATCACTCTTGTCGTAAATCGGCAGCCAGTCGGAGGAGACGTCGTAAAGCTCGGCAAAGCCCTTGTGCATGTTGGGGATACCTAAGCCCGGCAGGCGTCTGGCTGCCCGGTAGATCTGGGCGGTCCATTGGCCGTCCGTGGTGTTGCGGTTGAAATCATCCGGGTCTTCCACCCATTGGTGGGTATCGCAGGTGGGGTCTTCACTGCCCACCAGGATGGAGTTGCCCACCTCCGGCCGCATATAGATGCCGTTGTCCCCGTCGGAGATCTGTACGCCGTGAGTTTCGAAGTTGAATCCGGCAGGGGAGGGAACGTAAGCCACCTCATGGCGTTCCGCCCGGGTTTTGATGTTGTTTTTTTCTTCCACGCCGGCCATCTGGTTGATGACACTGGAGTGGGGGCCGGCCACGTTGACCACCACCGGGGCTTCGATGACGGCGCCGTCGGCAAGTTTTACCCCGGTCACCCGGTTGTTTTCACTGAGAATTTGCGTCACCTCGGCGTTGAAGATGAATTCGCTCCCTTTGGCTTCGGCCGCCACCTGGACGTTGTGGGTGGAGAGCTTGGGGTCGGACATGTAACCGGCTGCCGGACAATAAAGCGCCCCATCGAGCCTGGTGTCCTTTTCGTCGAAAAAGGCCTCGTCCTCCTCTGGGCGGGAGGGGGGCCAGAATTCGGTGTTGCTCATGATGGGCAGCCGTTTCACCAGGGTGTCGGCATCCCAGTTTTCGTATGGGACACCAACGGTATTCCAGTGTTCAACAATCTTTTTCCAGTTCCGGTCCCGGGACTTCACCATCACGGAACCGCACTGCCGGTATTCGGCCATGCCCCAGTCATCCTGTACTTCGCAATACGCTTCCCAGTTCTGCCAGATACCGAAGCCTTCCCAGGCAAAGGCCACCCCTTCCAGGGTGGAGTAATGGGCACGGACGATGGCGCAGGACCCGGCGGTGGATCCGGCCCCGGAATCCCCGTTCCGGTCAACACTGATGGTTTTGTAGCCCTTTTTGGCCAACTCGAAGGCGATGCAGTTTCCGATGATGCCGCAGCCGATGATGACGGCGTCTGCCTGTTTATTCATTTTTGTCCCTCTGCGTGTTTTGTAAGTTTTTGAATTTATGGTATTTATTTGTTCTTTATCCGTTTCCGTTCTCCGGACGCACCTTGGCCGTCTGCACCTTTGGTGACATGGGAAGAAGCGACGGATTTTTTTTAGATGACGGGCCTGCCCTTAAGCCCTGTATGGCCTGGTTAAATCGTGCGGGCAGGCCCGGGAGTGATTTTTGGGGTTAGCTGTCATCCTCTGCCATGGCCAGCAATTCTTTGGCACCGGCATCCCGGATGGCTTGTATCCGTGCCAGAACCGCCCCGTCGATGGGGGGAACTTCATGGTTATCCAGAATATCGGCCAGCCGTTCCTGGACCCGCTCGGCCATATCTTTGGACCCCTTTGATTGCCAGGTCTCATAGGGTTCGCGGGCCAACAGTTTGGAATTCCACACGGCGGTGCGGCAGTGCTTCAGGGTATGTTCATGGGCCAGGTAGTGGCCGCCGGGACCGATATCCTCGATGACCTGTCTGGCAATGGTTCCCTGATCCACGCGGATGCCTTCCATGAATTTTTTTGCCATTCCCACAGCTTCGTTGCCCAGGACCAACTGTGCCGGGGAGCAGACCATTGCCTGGTCCAGGTATCCCACATCGTGGATGAGGTTGAGTCCGGACAATGCCTGGGTCATGATTGAAAAACCGCTTTCAAGGCCGGCCTGGGCATCCACCAGCTTTGAATCGCTGCACCCTGCATACCCCCATGTGGGAAGATCAAATGATTGGGACACCTCTGCCTGGGCTGCGATCCCCAGGCTCATCTCCGGATATCCCACACCGAATACCCCGGAAGCCATGTTCATGATCTGGACATTACCGCTCAGGCATACGGGGCAGCCCGGCTGGCGGAGCTGGGCCAGTACCAGGCACATGAGTGACTCCGCCGTAATCATGGTGATCAGGCCTGCCATGGTGGCCGGTGCCGTGGCGCCAAGCTGGGGGGCGGGTCCGGGAACCTGGGGGATGAAATTATCTGCTGCGGCAAAAATCCGGTCAATGGTTTCATCGGGCTGGACCAGGGGGGTGATGGGTTCCGGATAAAGGGCCAGAAAGGGTTTCTGGCGGAGTTTATCCTTGCCGCCGGCGATTTCGGCCGCCATCTCAAATACCAGCTCGGTGCCCCTTCCCGAATATCCGAGAAAGACGATGGGTTTTACGGTATTGGTCACCACCGCTTCAAAGTCGTAAAGATCGGAAACGATGGAGGGGACATCCTGGGATGATCCCATGGGCATCACCCAGTCGATATTTTCGCAGGCATCGGCCACCCTGGCCCCGATCCCGATATCCTCTACACGTGTGGGGTGGATTTCTCCGGTTCTGGCATCCTTGAACCGGGGGCTGCCGGTTGAGGTGCCGTAGTAGCTTTTGCGTCCTTCCACCTCAAGGGCCCTGTTGCCCAGCCGGTCATACAGGGTGAATCCGTTGGGTGCCGTCACCAGGCATTGCTTGACAATGAATTCAGGGACGCGGACAAGTTCTCCTTCCACCACGGCTCCGGCTTTTTTCAGCATATCCCTGGCCCCTTCATGAAGGACCTTGAAGCCGACGCTGAACATAATATCAAAGGCAGCCCGTTTGATTTCGTAAATCTGATCTTCGGTTAAAATTCGCATCTGGGGTTGGCGGAATTGCGTTGCACCGGAGTTAATCATTGCTGCCTCCTAAAGTTGGTTTATTTGTTTTGCTGTGGTGGTCTCTGGCTTTTTTCTCGTTACTATTGTTGCATAATCCTTACATACGCCCATCTGCATTTGTGTGTCAAGCACTTTTTGATATTATTTTTTGGGAATAATCCAAAAAATACGATATATTTTGGATTATGTGTGTCTGGGGTCGTGAAGTTGTGGGCAAAATCCAGGTTTGGAAACAACTGGCCCCCAGGGTGTTGCGGGTCTTTGGGTGTTGAAATCATCAGAAAACGGAAATAAATAAAAATGGATAATATAAAAAAATGTGTGCTAATTATCGTTTTATTGTAATTTTTTGATAAAAAATTGACAATTATCCGGTTTGTGTGTATTACTCCCTCCCGGTGCAGCCCGGTGGAGAGCTTTGGTCGGCTCGCCTGCGACAGGTTGAAATCAGCAGGCAGCATCCCTATCCGGGTGATTTGGGCTGTCAATGAAGATAGTCCTTTTAAAGTAACAGTATTAGGAGGCAAACGAATGAGTGGAGTTATGAATATAGTAAAACGCATCGGTTCCGGCAGTCTGGTAACCCAGATTGTCATGGGCATTGTGGCGGGGACCATTCTCGCCGTTGTAG
>MDTD01055568.1_pt1 | contig 10248 bp, 10 predicted proteins | sample 811221 | NCBI WGS metagenome assembly MDTD01 (sample SAMN05326646, study PRJNA326480) | marine metagenome | isolation source: seawater | place: Pacific Ocean: South West | collected 2011
GGTTTTTAGTAAATCGCTTATGTAAGAAAACTCTGAACTAGTAAGATATTTTTTTAAACCATTAGTATTAAATTTTTCATCTACAAATAGGACATTATTAGCCAAAGATTTTCCGCTGTTTTTGTTTGAGAAGTTAATTTTAATAGACATAAATTTTTAAACGCTCTTTAAGTTAAATTGAGTGGTATATATGATCAAATATATCAGGTTTCAATGGTATATTTAACATTGTGTACTATCATAGGTTGAGTTTTAATTAAAGTTCCATTATTTATATACAACAAATTATATGCTTAAAAACAGAATTTATAAATACTTTACTTTTGAAATACTAAAATCATTTTTGACTATTTTATTTGCATTATCTGCTGTCGCTTGGACGGTTAGAGCAGTTAATTTTTTAGATTTAGTTGTTGAAAATGGGCACTCAATCACAACTTATCTACTATTTTCATTACTTAACATAACTAATATTGTCACAAAATTTATACCAATATCTTTTTTATTAGCTTTAGTGCTTACTGTCCTAAAGCTTGAAAAGCAAAATGAATTAATAATTTTATGGTCTGCAGGAGTAAATAAAATAAAATTAGTAAATCTTTTCTTTTTGCTCTCAATTTTCATATTATTTGTCCAACTCTGTTTCGCTACTTATATAACGCCAATTTCTTTAAATAAGTCTAGAGCATTAATTAGAACATCAGATTTTAATTCTATGCAAACTGTCATTAGAATAAACGAATTCAGTGACTCTTTTGAAGATATTACTTTCTATGTTGGAAAAAAAAATAGTAATAACGAAATGGAAAATATTTTTATCAGAGATGAGAGTCATACTTTTAAAGATCTTATCGCGGACTCACAAAATGCAGTTAATGTGACAATAATTGCTAAAAAAGGTATTATAGATGAAAAAAAAATAATACTAGAAAATGGATTAATTCAGAGTCAAAATAAAAATAAAGAATTAAATAATGTTAATTTTTCAAAAACAGTTTTACATTTGGACGCTGTTACACCAAGAGGAATAATAAAACCAAAATTACAAGAAACTACTACGTTAGACCTATTTAAATGTTTAGTAGTCAAAAAATCAGGTGGTATTGGATCTGAAATTTTAAACTGCCCAAAAAATGATGTTACAAAAGATATCATAAGTACACTATTAAGAAGGATTGGAATGCCTATTTATATTCCAGTTATTGCTTTAACAGCATCTTTTATTCTTATTTCAAGAAAAGATTCAAAAAATAAAATAGTTAGAAATTATTTTTATTTCTTTTTATGTTTTTTAATTTTGATTATGGCCGAATTATTGGTGAGATTTTCTGGTTTTTCAAATTTGCATAGTTTGGTATATTTATTTTTCCCAATATTTTTAATGCCTATAGTGTACTTAATATTATATCAAAAATTTAAATTAGAAAAAAAGCGAATATAATGAATAAGGTATTTAATAAATTTTTAATCTTTGGTTTTTTGAAAACAGTATTTAATGTAACACTTGTATTTATTGGATTAGGAATAATATTAAATTTATTTGAAGAAATAGAATTTTTTAAAAATTTAGATGTAAGTTATAATTTACCTTTTTTAATGACAATGATGTTCATACCAAATTTACTTATAAAATTTATGCCTTTTGTAATTTTCTTGGCAGCTATGTGGTATTTTGTTTCAATTAAATCAAACAAAAATTTGTTAACTTTAAAAGTTTTTGGATTTTCCAATTTAAAAATTATTTTAATTTTGGCTTTAACTGCACTTACTTTTGGAATTATTATTATTTTTGCCATTAATCCTATTACATCAGCAATGATAAAATATTATGAGCAAACTAAAGCTCAGTATTCAAAAGATGTAGATCACTTGGTCTCTATCAATAAGAATGGTGTATGGATTAAAGAAAATATTGGTAACAATTTAAGAATTGTTACTGCAAAAAAATTAGTAAACGACAATTTAATGGAAATTTCAATTTATGAGATAGATAAAGATAACAAAATCTTAAAAAGAATAGAATCTGAAAAAGCAAATATTAAAAAAAATATCTGGATATTAGAAAATGCAAAAATTTATGACTTTGGAGATGAAAATAAAGTGTTAGCTTCTGAGACAAATTATTTTATCAATTCTGTGTATAATATTGAAAAAATAAGTTCTTTATACAAAAATCTAGATACTATCTCATTTTTTGAGCTTATTAGTGATTATAAAGTTTTGCTGGATAAAGGTTATGCAAAAAATATTCTTAATGAAAAATTAAATTTATTTTTTTCACTTCCAATTTTTTTATTCTTAATGGTAATTTTAGCCTCAGTTTTTTCAGTGGGTTCAATAACTAAATCTCAGAATATATACTATATTTTTATATCAATAATTTCATGTGTGGTAATTTATTTTTTGTCACAAGCATCATTAGCATTAGGACAAACACAAAGAATTTCTCTAGAATTAGCAGTATGGATTCCTTTAATTGCTATTGGTTTATTTTGTTCGATAGGAGTACTTCAAATTAATGAAAAATAAAATTTTTTTATTGGCTTTAATTTTTATTTTAAAATTTGATCTTTTAATAGGAGATGAGCTTAAAATTAATGCAGAAAAAATAAAATTAGATGATGTTTCAAAAATAGTCTTTTTAGAAGGAAATGTTACAGCAATTGATGAAAGCAATAATCAATTAATAACTGACTCTGCAAAATATAATAAAGAGAATGGAAGGTTGTTAGCTAGTGGAAAAACTAAAATTATTACCTCAGAAAATTATCAAGTTTTTGGGTCTAATATTTTATTTGACGACAAAAATAAAGTAATTAGCTCAAATGAAGAAAGTAAAATTTTAGATAAAGATGGTAATGAGATTTCTGTTAATTCTTTTAAATACTTAATTGATAAAAATATATTTTTTTCACAAGGAAAGATTAAGATTACTGATATCAAAAAGAATACTTATAGTTTCTCAGAAATATACATTAATGAAAAGGAACAAAAAGTTGCTGGATCTGATGTTAGAGTATTTTTGAATGATGAAGGTTTTAAAACAAATAAAGATAATGAGCCAAGATTTTTCGCAAATAGTATGACTTTGTCTCCTGAGGAAAATCAAATGCTTAAAGGTGTTTTTACTTACTGTAAAAATAGAGGGAAAGACAAGTGTCCACCATGGTCTTTACAATCTAAGAAAATTAAACATAACACCGCAAAAAAAACTATTTATTACGATAACGCAGTTGTTAAAGTTTACGATTTTCCTATTTTATTTTTTCCTAAATTTTCACATCCTGATCCGACAGTAAAAAGACGATCAGGTTTTCTAAATCCAATTTTAACTGATAGTTCAACTGTGGGAGCAGGAATTACATTGCCATATTTTTGGTCAATATCAGATGATAAAGATTTAACTTTTAGACCAAAACTATATGGTAGAGAAAATCCTTTGCTACTAGCTGAATATAGACAGGATTTTAAAAATTCTTTTTTAATTGTAGATACTGGATTTACTGAAGGATATAGAAAAACAACAGGTAAAAAAACTGATGGATCCCGATCACATTTATTTTCAAAATTTACAATGGATTTTTTAAAAGACCAAGATATCACAAGTAATTTTGAATTTAATATACAAAAAGTTTCGAATAGCACTTATTTAAAAGTTCATGATGTTAAAACAGAAATCGTAGATAGTGATGTGGATGTTTTAGAAAGTTATGTGGCGTATAATTATCAAGATGATGATGTTTTTTTTGGAGCTCAATTCAGTGCGTTTGAAAATCTTACAATTAAAGATAACTCCAGATATGAATATTTAGTTCCTAGCGTTGCTTTTGATAAAAACCTAATTTCAAGTGAAAAATTTGGTTTTGTCGATTTTTCTACAAATTTTGAAATTAAAAATTTTGATGTTAATAAACAAACAGAATTTTTAGTTAATGATTTTAGCTGGAAATCTAATAGGTGGGTAAATAATTTAGGTTTTGAAAATCAGTTTTTAAGTCAATTAAAAATCGTAAATTACAATGCAAATAATACAAGTAATTTCAAATCAGAAGATACATCACATGAGATGTCAGGAGCTTTGGGGTTTTTAACAAAAGTTCCCTTATTTAAAAATGATTTAATTAAGGGGTTCAATCATTTATTTACTCCTAGAATTCTTGTTAGATATGCTCCAGGGCATATGCGTAGAGTTGAAGGCAGTAGGCTGAAGTACACCAATTTATTTGAAATGAAAAAAACTGATGATATTGATGTAATAGAAAAAGGATTAAGTGCATCTATTGGTTTTGATTATAAGAAAAGTATACTAAACAAAGATAAAACAGCTGGTGATAAGGTTTTTTCATTTTCAGCCGGTCAAGTAATTACAGCTGAAGAGGATAGAGATTTACCAGCTAGCTCAACACTAAATGAAAAAGTATCAGACCTAGTCGGAGAATCCAGTCTAAGGATTAATAATAATTTGAGTTTGGACTATAAATTTGCAGTAGATCAAAATTATAATAGTTTAAACTATAACGAAGTTGGAAGTACTCTCACTTTAGGAAAAGCCAACTTCAATTTAAATTATTTGCAAGAGAAAGAACATATTGGAAATCAAGAATATGCCGAAGCCACATTTGATTTTAATTTTAGTGATACCGGAAAACTATCTTTCTCTACAAAACGTAATTTACTAACAAGTTCGTCTGACTTTTACAAATTAAGTTATGATTATATTAATGATTGTTTAAAAGCAGGACTTGTTTTTAGAAGAGAGTTTTATACAGATAATGATGTTGAGCCTGAAGATTCTATTATGTTCAGAATATCTTTGATTCCATTTGCAGATATTAATGCTCCTGGTATTGGAAGATGAGAAAAAATATATTTCCCAAAATAGCATTGTGTCTCTTTTTTTTTAGCTCAGAATTAGTTTACTCAAAAATAAGTAATAAAATAGTTGTAAATGTGGGAAACCAAATAATAACTGATCTTGATATTGAAAATGAGATAAAGACAATGTTGATATTAAATAAAGAAGATCTTAATCAAAATAATATTAATAAAGTAAAAAATTTGGCAGTCAATTCTCTTGTTGAAAGATCAATTAAAAAAAATGAGATAATAAAATACAAAGTTGAAGATTACAGCGAAAATGATCTGATAAGATATCTAATTCAAACTTCAGAAAGACTTAACACTGATAGAGAGGGTCTTAAAAAAATTTTTGAGAATAATTTAATAAGTTACGACGTTTTTATCGATAAATATAAAACTGAGTTATTGTGGAATACTTTAATTTATAGCCTATACAAAAATCAAATTAATATTAATATTGTCGAAATTGAAAATGAGCTTAAAAAATCAGTTGAAAACCAAAAAGAAAATATCGAGTACGAACTGTCTGAAATAGAAGTCTTAAAAAAACAAGAAAATTTAAAAAAAAATTTGGATGAAATTTACAAAGTCATTCGTGATGACAGTTTTGAAAATGCAGTAAAGAAATATAGTATTTCTTCTTCTGCAGAAATCGGTGGAAAAATTGGTTGGTTCGATGAAAAGAGTTTGTCAAAAATATATTTGAATGAGTTAAAAAAAATTAAAATGGGAGATGTAACTAATCCTATTCAAAATGGAGAGTCTTTAGTGATATTAAAAATAAACAATATTAAAAAAAAACAAAAAGAAGATATAAATTTAGAAAAATTAAAAAAACAAATTGTAAATAGAAAAAAAGATGAAAAACTTAACTTATTCTCTAGATCACATTATTCAAATGTAGAATCTTCAATTTTGGTTAAATTTAAATGAATAAAAAAATTGCAATAGTAACGGGTGAACCAAACAGTATAAACACTGAGATAATTGCAAAATCTTGGAAAGTTATAACTAAAAATCAAAAGAAAAAAATTTTTTTAATAGGTAATTATTTACTAATTAAAAAACAATTAAAAAAATTAAGAATTAAAGTTCCAATTAGAAAAATTGAAAATATTCACAACAAAATTAATGGAAATTATTTGCAAATACTAGATGTGCCTTTAAAGTTTACATCAGTATTTCGTGTGTCCAAAAATGAAACTTCAAAATATGTATTAAAAAGTTTGGATTTAGCGCATCACATGTCAAAAAATAAAATAATTAAAGGGTTTATTAATTGCCCTATAAATAAAAAAAATACTTTCAAGAAAAAAAATATTGGTGTTACTGAATTTTTAGCAAAAAAAAACAAGGTTTCAGGAAAAGAGGTTATGCTGATTTTTAATAAAAAAATTTCAGTCACTCCAATTACTACTCACATAGAACTAAAAGATGTTGCTAAAAAAGTAAAAAAAATATTTCTTAAGAATAAAATATTAAATTTAAATAAAGGATATTTTACTGTATTTAAAAAGAAACCCTCAATAGCAGTGCTCGGACTCAATCCCCATAATTCTGAATTTAAAAGAAGTTCAGAGGAGAAAAGAGAAATTATTCCAACTATCAATCTTTTAAGACAGATGAAAATAAAAGTTTCAGGACCTTATTCTAGTGACTCCTTCTTCTCTAAACAAGGAATTGATAAATATGATGTTGCGATAGGTATGTATCACGATCAAGTTTTAACTCCCTTTAAGGCTCTGTTTAGATTTGATGCGTTTAATTTAACCCTTGGATTAGGTTATCTAAGAATTTCTCCTGACCATGGAGTAGCAGAAGATATTATTGGTCGTGGAAAAGCAAATCCTTTAAGTTTAATAAGATCAATAAATTTTATTACAAAAATTTAATGTTAATTAAACCAAAAAAATCTTTAGGGCAAAATTTTCTTATAGATAAAAATATTATTTTAAAAATCATCAAATCTGCAAAAATCAGAAATAAAAACATAATTGAAATAGGTCCAGGCACTGGAAATCTAACAAATCAAATTTTAAAGAATGGGCCTAAAAGTTTAATTACGGTAGAAAAGGATAATAATTTATCTAATTTACTTGAAAAAAAAATTAGTCATAAAAATTTTAAAATTTTGAATAAGGACATACTTAAAATAAATTTAGAAAAACTTATATTAAACGATGCTGTTATTTTTGGAAATCTCCCTTATAATATTTCAACCCAGATATTAGTAAAGCTTATAAAACTTAAAAAATGGCCCCCAAATTATAGTCGTTTAGTATTAATGTTTCAAAAAGAAGTTGCTGAGAGAATTATTGCAAAGCATAATACCACAAAATATGGAAGACTTTCAGTTATCTCAAATTGGAGATTAAATTTAATTGACCATATCAATATTTCAAAAAATTGTTTCTACCCTAAACCAAAAGTAGATTCTATGGTTTTGATTTTCAAGCCAAAGGTAAATAAGTCATTTAAAATTAAGCATATTTTTAACCTTGAAAAAATTACACAGATTATTTTTTCTAATAAAAGAAAAATGATAAACAAAAATATTAAAAGTATTTTTGGAAAAGAATATGATGTGTTTAATTTAAATTTATCTAATCGCCCAAACAATCTAAGGCCAGATGATTATTATAGAATGACAGAGTATTATGAAAAAAAAATTAATCCTTAACTTTTTCTTTTCTTGAAATTACAATCTTTTCAACTTCTCTGAAGCATTCTTCAAGATTGTCATTAATAACAACAAAATCATAATCTTTTTGGTGAGATGCATCTTTTTCGTATGCATCTAACCGTTCAGAAACTACTTCTGGTCTATCTTGATTTCTTTGTATTAATCTTTTTTTTAACTCCTCTTTATTAGGAGGCAGAATAAATATCTTAAGCAAATTTAGTTCGCTAAATTTTGATAATTGTTTTGTACCCTGCCAGTCGATATCAAATAAAATATCATTTTTATTATTTACTAAGTCCATAACTGATTTTTTTGATGTACCATAATAATTACCAAATATTTTTGCATATTCATAAAATTCATTTTGATTAATAAGTTTCTCAAAATTAGCGTGAGAGACAAAAAAATAGTCTATACCGTCCACTTCATTTGGCCTAGGTTTTCTAGTTGTATGAGAAACTGAAATTTTAAAATTTTGATATTTTTGTTGAAGTTTTTTACTTATTGTTGTTTTTCCGGCACCAGAAGGAGATGAGAGTATCACCATAATACTATCACCTTTTTTTCTCATTTATAATATATCTAAAATTTATTGTGCTGATTTGCTCTCAATAAATTTTATTGCATCACCTACGGTTAAAATTTTCTCTGCTTCACTATCTGAAATTTCCGATCCAAACTCTTCTTCGAAAGCCATTACCAGTTCGACTGTGTCCAAACTATCAGCTCCTAGATCATCAATAAAGCTCGCTTCGTCAGTTACCTTTTCTTCTTCTACACCCAAATGGTCAGCAACTATTTTTTTAACCTTATCACCTATTTCTTTTGACATTTAATTCCCTATTTTGATTTTTGAATTATTTTCTTATTAAATTATTCAATATGATTGTCAAGACATATACATGCCTCCATTAACATGTATAGTTTCTCCAGTAATATAGGATGATTCCTCTGATGATAAAAAAGCAACACAATTAGAGACATCTTCGCCTGTTCCTAGCCTACCCATAGGTATTCTCGAAGTTAAAAACAATTTTACCTTTTCCGCAATATTCGCAGTCATTGAGGTTTGGATAAAACCAGGAGAAACACAATTAATTGTTATATTCTTTTTAGCATATTCAATAGCTAAACTTTTTGACATACCAATAATGCCAGCTTTAGAAGCTGAATAATTGGCCTGCCCCAAATTTCCTGAATGACCTACTATTGATGTAATGTTTACTACTCTACCAAATTTATTTTTCAGCATTTTTTTTATTGCATGCTTAGTTAATAAAAAAGTTGAGCTTAAATTTACGTCAATAACTTTTTTCCACTCCTCCTCTTTCATTCTTAAAGACAAATTATCTCTGTTTAAACCAGCGTTATTAATAATAATATCAAGCCCTCCTAATTCTAGAGTAGCATTATCAATGAATTCCTCAATTCTTGAATGATCGGATATATCGAATTTTTTAACTTTTGTGTTTGGCCATTTGTTTTTAATTTCATCAAGTTTTTCTGTTTTCGTACCCGTTGCTAGAATTGTTGCTTGTAAGTTATTAAATTTTTTAACAAGTGCATTTCCTATTCCACCTGTAGCACCTGTGATTATAATTTTTTTGTTATTAAAATTCATTTTGAAATATTTTTCATATCCTCTATCGAATTAACATTTATCGATACTTTATTTTTTGTAATCCTTTTTACAAGACCAGATAACACTTTTCCAGGTCCAATTTCAATATATTCTTTTATATTTTTACTTTCCATAAATAAAATAGACTCCCTCCATCTAACTTTTGAATATATTTGTTCAACAAGCAAATTCTGAATTTTTTTTGGATCTAATTCTGGGGACGCTGTAACATTTGCGATAATTTCTGTAGATGGTTTTTCAAAATTTACAGAGAAGATTTTATCTTTCATTTTATCTGCTGCACTTCTCATAAGAGAGCAATGAAATGGAGCACTGACTGGTAAAACTATGGATTTTTTTTTATCTTTTTTTAATATGTTCTGTAATTTTTCTATTGAAGTTTTGTTTCCACTTACTATGACCTGTCCTTCTGCATTGTCATTTGCAATTTCGCAAACCTCTTTATTGTCAATTTGTGAAATATAATCATTTATTTTTTTTGTTTCCAAGTTTAAAACTGCAAGCATTGAACCTTTACCAACTGGTACGGCCTCCTGCATTGCTTTACCTCTTTCGTATAAAAGAAAAAGTGCATCAGAAAACTTAATAGAATTTGAGCATAACAGCGCACTATATTCACCTAAAGAATGACCGGCAAAATATTTTACATTCTCAAGTTTAAAATTAAATTCATTTACTAAAACTTTGAAAATTGAATAGCTTACAGTTAAAATAGCTGGTTGGGTATTTTGGGTTAATTTGAGAGAGCTCTCTGGTCCATTTAAAATTAGTTCAGAAATCTTAAATTTAAGTTTTTCATCCGCCTCATTAAAGATGTTTTTTACAAAATCAAAATTCTTATAAAATTCTGACCCCATCCCTACAATCTGAGAACCTTGACCTGGAAATAATAAAGCTTTCATTAATTTACCAAATATTTAATTACATAATAACTATTGAAATGAATAATTTATAATAGTATAAGTCCGGTCTTTAAGTAAATAAAGAGATAAAATAAGCAATATGAACTTTTACGAACACACTTTAGTAGCTAAACAAGATTTATCTACAACAGAATTAGAAA
>MDTD01096577.1_pt1 | contig 10248 bp, 9 predicted proteins | sample 811221 | NCBI WGS metagenome assembly MDTD01 (sample SAMN05326646, study PRJNA326480) | marine metagenome | isolation source: seawater | place: Pacific Ocean: South West | collected 2011
AACACTCTCTTTGAGGTTTGATATCTCTCTTCTTTTATTATCTAAATCTAATTCACTCCTTTCTAATTGCGATTTAACTTTTTTACTATTTTTTCTGACTAATCTTTTATTAATAGCAAACTTTTCTATCAACTCATTATATTTTTTTTCACCAATATGTTTTTTTAAATTTCTAGAAATAGTAAGCTTTGTAAAGCTATATTTTTCAGACAATAGAGTAATTGGAATTCCATTTATAAAAGAATTAGTAATTTCTTCAATTTGTTTTGGAGAAAGTCTTTTAGCCAAAATCATTACTATGCTTTTAATTAATTTTACAAAATAATTTACAAAGATATTAATTTAGAAATTTTTTTTAAAAAGGATTTTAATTATTGTTTAACCTTATCTTGATTAGATATAATAAAGTAATGCTTCCTTAGCTCAGCTGGATAGAGCAACTGCCTTCTAAGCAGTGGGCCGCAGGTTCGAATCCTGCAGGAAGCGTAAAAAATTTCAAATCTATAAATCTGTTGTTTATAAAATTATTATTTCTTAGAAATTATGTATAAGTTGAAAAATATAAATTTTTTTAAAGTTAATAATAAAATTGATATTAAATTGTTTCTCATAGGAAATTTCTTTTTAGCATCTGCACCATCAATATCACTTCTATTATATCTTTATCCAATAATTAAAGGTGTAAAAGAGAACCTTAAAGAGATAATAACAGATAAAAAAAATTATTTATTACTAATAGTTTCTTTAATAATGATATTTAAGAGCATTCTTTCATTATTTTTAGAAAACGATATAAACAAATGGGATCCCTCTTTAAATTGGGTTGGATTAGGTAATTGGATTCCTCTATTTATTGTTTTCTTAGGTTTTAAATCATTTTTAAGAACTTATGATGATAGAAAGTTGGCTGCAAAATTCCTCATTTATGGTACTGTACCTGTAATTTTCAGTTGTTTTTCTCAATATTTCTTAAAATGGTTTGGACCATATGAAACTTTAAATGGTTTAATAATTTGGTTTCAAAGACCCATAACCGAAATAAATCAACCAGTAAGTGGTTTATTTAATAATCCAAACTACACAGGTGCTTGGCTATCAATGATTTGGCCTTTTATTCTTGCATTACTTTCAGAGTTACGAAGAAAAAATGAAAAATTTAATTATTTTCTTGTATTTTTCTTTTGTATTTTAATGTTTATAACATTTAATTTGATTAATTCAAGAGCTGCATGGCTTGGTTTGATAATATCTATACCTTTTATGAATGGGAAAAGGATCTTAAATTGGTATATTCCTTCATTAGTATTTTTTGCATTAGGTATTCTTATATCAACTTTACCGAATATCCCTTCAAATATTCAAAATGGATTTATATCTCTTATACCCGATAATATTCTTACAAACTTCAATGACTTTTCAATTAATTTCGAAAATCTCGAAAGATTATTAATTTGGAAAAATTCTTTAATATTGATATTTCAAAAACCATTTCTAGGATGGGGCGCAGCTAGTTTTCCTTCCCTTTATTTTTCTCAGACTGGTGTTTGGAAAGGACATCCTCATAATTTATTTCTTGAAATATCAATTAGTTATGGACTAATTGCCGCAATCATCCTATTTACATTTATTGTTTTATTAATGAAACGTTCTTACGCAAATATCCTTAGAGATAAATTAATGGTCAACAAATTTGAGAAAGCTTGGTGGCTTTCTTCTTTCATATTTATAACTTTACATTTATTTGATATTGTTTATTTTGATTTGAGGATAAGTATTTTATTTTGGATGCTGCTATCAGGTTTATGCGTAAAGAAAAGCTAAAAAAATTTAATATATAAATTCACAAAGAAGTATAAATTAAGAATGATATAAAAATAAAAATTTAATAAAAAAAAATTTTATAATTTTTTATTAGGGATAATTATTTATCTAATGAGCAATATTACAAGAAAAGGAATTATTCTTGCAGGAGGCGAAGGGACAAGACTATATCCCCTTACAAAAGCTGTTAGTAAACAATTAATGCCAGTTTATGATAAACCAATGATTTATTATCCTCTTACAACTTTAATGGATTGTGGGATTGTCGAAATACTTATAATTTGTAATTCATACCATTTAAATAACTTTAAAGCGCTTCTAGGAAATGGTAATCAATGGGGAATAAAAATTTATTATGAAATACAAAAAAAACCCGAAGGTATTGCCCAAGCATTTTTGTTAGGAGAAAATTTTATTAAAGACAGTAATGTAGCCTTGATTTTAGGCGATAATCTATTCTATGGAAATAACTTTAAAGTGAATCTAAAAGAAGCAAATAATAATCTTGAAGGCGCGACTTTATTTGCATATCCAGTGAGTGAACCATCAAGATATGGCATTGTAGAATTTGAAAAAGAAACAAAACAAGTTATTGATATTATTGAGAAGCCAAATAATCCTAGAAGTAATTACGCAGTAACAGGCCTATATTTTTACGATAACGATGTTATCTCTTATGCTAATGACTTAAAACCCTCAATAAGAAATGAATTAGAAATAACTGATATTAATAAGAGATATCTCCTTGAAAAAAAACTTAAAGTTACTATTCTTGGCAGAGGTATGGCTTGGTTAGATACTGGTACATATGATTCTCTACAGGAAGCTGGTTCCTTCATCAGAACATTAGAAAATAGACAAGGGTTAAAGATAGGATCTCCTGAAGAAGTTGCATGGAGAGCAGGTCTAATTAATGACTCTCAATTAAGAAATTTAGCATCTACTATTTCAAAAAGTTCTTACGGTAGTTATTTAATTGACCTGATATCCAATAAAACAGTTTCTATTGATGATACGTAAGGTGAAAATAGAATTTTTAAAAGATTATCAAAATAATATTTTATCTGGGCCAATAATTATTTCTCCTGAAATATTTATTGATAGTAGAGGATATTTCTTTGAATCATGGAATGAAAAAAAATTTAATGCAGCTCTTAAATCAAAAAATAGTTTCGTACAAGATAATCAATCTTTTTCTAAGAAAGGAACACTTAGAGGTCTTCATTATCAATTAGAACCCTTATCACAAGGAAAACTTATTCGAGTTATAAGAGGAGAAATATATGACGTAATTGTCGATCTTAGGCATAAATCCAACAGTTTCTCTAAGTGGGCTGGAATAAATTTAAGTTCAACTAATAAAAATCAATTGTGGGTTCCTGAAGGATTTGCTCATGGATTTTTAACTCTTGCTAATGAAACTATTGTTGAATATAAAGTTACTAATTACTGGGACAGTGAATTAGAAAGAACGATTCTATGGAATGATCGACATTTAAATATAAAATGGCCAGAATTAAAAGGATTTAATAATAAATTTTTCATATCTAAAAAAGATTTAAATGGGAATAGATTTAAGGATCTTTTAGAAAAAGGAGAATTGTTTAAATGAAAATTTTATTAATAGGTTCTACAGGACAGCTTGGCAAGGCAATAATTAATTCAAAACCAACCGATGTGAAACTACTTACACCCAATAAATCAGAGTTAAACTTGACTCTTAATGATCTTTGCGTCGAATATATAATTAAAAACAGACCACACTGGATAATCAATTCCGGAGCATATACTAACGTTGACAAGGCAGAGATAGAGGAAGATATTGCTTACGAGATCAATGCAAATGGTCCTAGCTGCATAGCAAAAGCTATTTTAAAAACAGGAAGTAAGCTTCTTCATATAAGTACGGATTATGTCTTTGACGGTCAACAGAATATACCCTATGAACCGAATCAAAAAGTATCACCAATTAATGCTTATGGACTATCGAAGGCTAAAGGAGAGGAATATTTAGTGAAAATGATAAAAAAAGATAATCAGCTCTCGATACTTAGAACAAGCTGGTTGATGAGTAGGAATGGGAATAACTTTGCAACAAAACTTCTTAAGTTACATGAAGAGCGCGCAACAATTAATGTTGTCTATGATCAAGTGGGCTCACCAACAACTACTAGTTCATTATCAAAAGCGATTTGGAGATTAATAAAGACAAATGATTTTTATAGTAAAAATAATAAAATATTTCCTATATTTAACCATTTTTCTGACGGAGGAATTGCAAGTAAATATGATGTCGCAGTCGAAATTGGTAAAATCGGCATAGAAAAAGGTTTAATTAAAAAAGTTGCTGATGTAAATCCTATACTTACTAGTGGATTCCCAACTCCTGCAAAGAGGCCAATTTATTCAGTTCTTGAATCAAATACTACAAAAAAGATCCTTAAATTACAAAATAAGTATTGGAGAGATTCTTTATTTGAAGAATTTATAATCTAATTTGATTACTTGAAGAAAAGATATTAAAATTTACAAATGAAAAAAGAGCAAATAAAAGTAATAATAACTGGTGGTGCCGGTTTTATTGGAGGTTCACTAATACGAAAATTGATAAATGATAAAAAATATCTGATTTACAATATTGATAAATTGGGTTATGCAAGTGACATATCTTGGATTAAAAATAGTAAAGATTACTCAAAACGTCATTTTTTTTTAAATAAAGATTTAAAAGATAAAGAATTTATTTATAAGTTAGTAAGTGATATTAAACCTCAATTAATAATTAATTTCGCGGCAGAAAGCCATGTAGACCGTTCAATTGAAACTCCAATAAATTTTATTGAAAGTAATATAGTCGGAACATTTAATTTACTTGAGGCAGCAAGAACTTATTGGGAAGGTTTATCAATTAAAGATAAATCACTCTTTAAATTTATACATATAAGTACTGATGAAGTATTTGGCTCACTCCAAGAATGCGGGAAATTTGACGAAAATAGCAACTATGACCCTAGAAGTCCATATTCTGCAAGTAAAGCAGCTAGTGACCACCTAGTAAGGAGTTGGAATCATACCTATGGTTTACCAACTATGATTACAAATTGTAGTAATAATTATGGTCCTTATCAATTTCCTGAGAAGCTTATACCGTTGTCTATATTAAAGGCACTAAATGGAGAAAAAATTCCTCTTTATGGTAATGGCTTAAATATAAGAGATTGGTTATTTGTCGAAGATCATATAGATGCAATAATGCTTGTAGCTAAAAAGGGAAATATTGGAGAATCATATTGCATTGGGGGGTCAGAAGAAAAAACTAATAAAAAAGTTTTAGAAAATATTTGCAGAATAATGGATATTAATTGCCCCAAAGATTATAATCACTCATCTCTTATTCAAAAAGTTGCTGATCGTCCTGGTCATGATAAAAGGTATGCAATAAATGCTCAAAAAATAAAAAAAGAACTAGGATGGGCTCCAAAAATTAATTTTGAGGAAGGATTAAAGATAACTATTGAATGGTACCTTAAGAATTTAAATTGGTGTGATCTGGTTATGAAAAATTCAGCTTATAAAGGTAAAAGATTAGGATTATGAAATATAATTTAAACAAAATTTATGCTTTGACTTTACCCATATGGATGAAAAGTAGAATAAATCTTTTTATATTTTTCTGCTTAGATTTTACTCTTTTTTTATATATAAAAAATCAGTTATACGCTGATAGGCTTACATTTAGATTAATATCATTTAATTTATGCCTAACAATTCTTTGGTGTCTCATAAGTTATATAAATGGAAGATATAGCAATTTCAAAAATATTAAAAATATTTTTAAAAAGGTATATAAACTTATAACTGCAACATTAATTACATTAACTATTATTTACATACTCGATAAATTAATTATTATTGTATTTCCAGATTTGATACCATTTGGAAAAGATAGAATTATTTTTCTGGGAATTACAAGTTTCTCTATACAAGTATTTAAAACTTATCCTTTTAGAAAAATAACATTAAAAAATAAAATATTTATTTTAGGAAATGATATGGAGAAAAAAATTTTCAAAGAATTTCTTAATCAGTTTTCTATCTCCAAGAATTTTAATATTATTGACTTCTCAACAAACATTCAAAAACCAATAAATAATCAAACAATATTAATACTAGGGGAGGAATCTGATAAAAAAAACATAAATTATATATATGAAAATTTTTTAAGTCTTAACGCAGAAATACTTTCACCTTTTAATTGGTGTGAAAAAAATTTACAAAGAATTCCTTTGATCTATTTATGTGAAAAAGAATATCAATCTAATGATTGGATAATAGATTCAGAGAGTTTTGAATGGAGATTAAAAAGATTTGGTGATATTACAATAAGCCTTATTCTATTAATAATATCAGGACCCATTATAATAATTGCCTCTTTTATTATAAAAATTGAAGATAGGGGACCAGTCTTTTATAATCAGATTAGAACGGGTCTAGGTGGAAAAGAATTCAAAATTACAAAGTTAAGAACTATGAAAACAATGTCTGAGAAGAATGGTCCAGTATGGGCTACAAAGGATGATAATAGAATAACAAAAATAGGCAGTATCTTAAGGAAAACCAGGATAGATGAATTACCTCAATTATTATCAGTTTTGAAAGGGGATATGAGTTTAATTGGTCCCAGACCAGAACGTCCAGAAATAGAAATTTTGTTAAAAAGAAATATACCATATTATGATCTTAGAAAAGTTATTAGGCCTGGATTAAGTGGCTGGGCGCAGGTAAATTACCCTTATGGAGCATCATTAAAAGATTCTGAAAATAAGTTAAGTTATGAGCTTTTTTACATTAGAAATTATTCATTTTGGCTTGATTTATTAATATTCATTAAAACTATTAAATTAATTTTTAATATGAAAGGCTCTTCGCCTAACAAATAATGATTATTGATAGTTTTTTATTTTTCCAAGAAATTAACCTTCTAGAGATAAGATTAGAGTACTTATATCCTGTAGTTGATAAATTTATAATCGTTGAGGCTTGTCAAACTTTTACAGGAGAAATTAAAGAGTTTAATTTTGAGAATAATATAAAAAGATTTTCAAAATATCTAGATAAAATACATTACTTCAAAATAAAAGATAAGCATTTAAATTATGAGGAATTAAAAAATTTTCTCGCTAAAAGTAAAAGAAAAGAATTAAATGATATAGGCGCTTTAATAAAAAGACATGATTATTATGATAAAAATAATCTTTCTCATCTTTTAGATACTTATCATAGAGAATGTATAAAAATTCCTTTAATAGATTTATGCAAACCTAATGATTTAGTTTTATTATCAGATTTAGATGAGATACCAAAATTCAGAATAATTGAATCCTTTAGAAAAGATAATTTTATAAAATCTCCTAAAGTTTTAATTCAGCATGAATTCCAATTCTTCCTTAATAATTACTCTCATAGTAATTGGCAAGGAACTATTATTATTCCTTTTAATTTACTAATGAATAATTCACTAAATTTACTAAGAAGAAATTCTAATAAAATAGATAAATTAAAGGATTCAGGCTACCATTTTACTTCTATTGGTTCTTTATTTGACATAAAGAGAAAAATTAAAAGTTGGGCTCATCAAGAATTTAATCATCCTATCATAATAAATAATATTGAAAGTAATATAAAAAATGGTTTAGATATCTTTTACAGAATTAAGAGACCTACTAATAAATGTATTAATCTAGATAACAATAACTTAATAGATAAAAGGATGGTTAATATAATAAAAAAATTCAAAAGATATATTTTAGAAGAGACACAGAAGGATAACTTATATAAAATAAAATACATATTTCTTCAAATAATATTTTATTCTATTAGAGCAATTTATAATCCAAAAAAATTAACGGGAAAATTTAAAAAAATTTTTAAAAGTAGATATGTCTAAAATAAAGCTTTCAATTTTAATACCTTTATATAATTATAAAGATGGTGCTAACAAAATTATTAATTGTTTAAAAAGCATTAATGAAAAAGAGTCAAAAGAAATTGAAGTTATAATTAGTGATGATTCAAATAAATCATTAATAAGACAAGATACTCAAGATTTATTGAATAAAAAATTTTATTATTTCAAATATATTTTTAATAAAAAAAAATTAGGTGGAGTTAATAATTGGAATAAATTAATTAGATTATCTAAAGGTGATTATTTCTGGTTACTTCATCACGATGAATATTGGATTAAAGAAAATTTCTCCATAAAAAATATTATTAAAAAAATTTCAAAAAATGATAAATCTATTTTTATAATCCCTATTAAAAAAATTTTCCAAATAAAAAAAGGATGCTTAAATTTTTTAATTTTACAAAATCATTCAGGCAATAAGAAATTAATTCAAAAATTTATAATGAATAGAAATTACCTTATTGATATAAATATAATTGGACCACCATCTTCCCTAATTATTTCCAAAAAATTTAAATATCTATACGACATTCGATTAAAAATTCTTGTTGATGTCATTTATTATATAAAACTATTTGAATTTGTTGAATTTTCTAATATAGAAATACTTAGTAACAAAGAATATAATATATATAGTTTACAAAATAATAAATACTCTATAACTAATTCACTCAAAGGAAAATTTTATGAATTAAAACTTAGAGAAAAGAAATTTATTATGGGTAAAGAAAAAGATAATTTTAAGCAATTTATAAAAAAATTAATTTACTTTATAAGATATAAATTATATTGTATTTCATCAACAAGTATTTATAAAGATAAATAAAAAATGAATAAAAAAGCTTGTAAAATTTTACCTATTTCATGCCTTTGCTCTATTTACTTTAATACCGAAATAAATGATTTTGTATTAGCTATTGATAGCTTGCTTATCCAAGACTATAAACCAGAAGAAATTATTATCATTGTAGATGGATTAGTAAGTAAAGATATTTTTAAATTTATAAATTATCTAAGAAATTATAGTATTTTTAAAATTTATTTTCTAGAAAAGAATGAGGGTCTAGGAAATGCACTAAAATTAGGTTTAAGTAAATGTAAAAATAATCTAGTAGCTAGGTTTGATACTGATGATATTAATTTAAAAGGAAGATTAAAAATACAATATGATCTTTTTAAAAAAATCCCAAATGCTTCAATAATAGGAAGTAATATTATAGAGTATAAAAATCTAAATACTAAAGAGAAATATATTATTAAAAAGGTTCCTATAAAATTAAATTCTATAAAAAATTATTCAATTTATAGAAATCCTATAAATCATCCAACTGTAATTTTTAAAAAAAATGAAATTATAAATTTAGGATCATATCGTAATATCAAATATTTCGAAGATTATGATTTATGGTTAAGAAGTTTAAAAAATAAAATGATGATAATAAATATAGAAGAACCATTGGTAGCTATGAAAAGGGAAACATATTTATCAAATAGAAAGGGTATCAAATATGCAATTTATGAATTGATTTTTATAAAAAAAGCTTTAGAAGAAAATTTAATAATAAAAAAATCAATTCCTTTTTTTATTATAAGAGTTATTATTAGGTTAATACCAAATCCAATTATTGCCATTATTAAGCTTCTCGATCAGCAAAGAAATTTAACTGATATTAATCTTATTAAATACATTAATGATATAAAAAATAATCCTAAATCATTTTCTTCAATGATAAGTAAATTTATAATTGATAATAAATTATGATTTTTAAAAAGTACTTCAGATTTGATAATAATCTAGCATTAAATACTTCATCTCTATATTTTATTTATTCTATAAATTTTCTTATAAGCATAATAATTCTTCCAAAGTTAATATCCAATTATGGTATTAAATCATGGGGAGAAATTACTTTTTGTCAAATAGTAATTAACTACTTCATTTGGTTTATTGACTGGTCATTTCCACAATATGCATGCAAATCAATATCAATTAATGATAAAAAAAACAAAGAAAGAGGTTATATATTCTCTATAACAAGGACCGCACAATTGATACTTTTAATTATAAGCTCAATCTTAATTTTATTTTATGGAATATTCATTTCAAATCATGAATTAGTATATATTTATGCAAATTTAATTTTAATTGGCAATTTTCTTCAGTCCTATTGGTATCTAAATGGTAGAGAAAAAATTTATGAAAGTGCTATTTTGCAACTCATTAATAAATTAATCTTTACTTTTTTAATTTTAAATTACATATCTGTTAACAGTTCAATAGAAATATATTTTTTATTGCTTGGTATTTCAAGTTTAATAACGGGATTTTTATGTACAGGAAGAATAGTTTTTAAATATGGTGAACGATTAGAATTTTCACAAATCGATAAATCAATTGAACTAATAAAAGAAAGTTTTATGTTATTCAATTCTTCAATTATTGGAAATTTGACCACATC
>MDTD01061559.1_pt1 | contig 10247 bp, 12 predicted proteins | sample 811221 | NCBI WGS metagenome assembly MDTD01 (sample SAMN05326646, study PRJNA326480) | marine metagenome | isolation source: seawater | place: Pacific Ocean: South West | collected 2011
CTTCTACTCTCTCTTTCCCTTTAATAACCCGAATAAACGGGTCAAAGTTCAAAACATACTCAGTTCGCTTCTTAAGCTGATTTTCAAGGTGATCGGGTTTATATGCAAAGTTGGCCAGCGGTGGACAGCCCATCGCTGCACACACTAATACGAAATGCAGTCTGGCATCAGGAAATGAAACCATTAAATTTTCCTTTTCCAACTGATCTAACGTCATCTCCTTACCGGCCAAAAGATGTTTTTTTTCACTAAAAAAACCTTCTACCTTCAATGGCCCTTCTATAGGATAATGGTCTACTACCAGATCGATTACCAGCAAATTATACGCATTTATATAGAAAGCTTTTTGTGCATTACCCGACACCTCTTTCAACGGATATCTTCTGATCTCATCTACCAACTGGTTCAGTAGCCGGGGATCCGCTTTTAAAGACTTATAATCGACAAGCCCTTCTTTTACATATTTCTCAAAAAAAGCATCGGCCTTGTCAAAGAAATCCTGAGCCATAGAATGATGGGCAAAAAAAATAATAAGCGCTGTTACTAATGTTCTCATAGCATTTGTAACGTTCTGCCTTATTTTATTGTTGATGTTAGAATGTCAATCCTTTGACAATCACCATCATATTTAGTTCCTAAATAAAAACTTAGCCCTGATGAGGCTATTTCTTCAACCAAAAAATTGTCAAACACTTGACAATATACCTCACTAACGAAAAGTTCGCTAAATAGGCCTGTCGGGTGAATTGTATTTATCCTAAATTGGCACACATGAAACACGTGGTGATCATTGGGAATGGAATTGCGGGAATTACAGCTGCGAGACACATCAGAAAGCGGTCTGATGATAGGGTCACCATCATTTCGGGGGAGACGGAACACTTTTTCTCTAGAACTGCCCTCATGTACATCTACATGGGGCACATGCGTTATGAGCATACAAAGCCTTATGAAGACTGGTTTTGGGCAAAAAATAGACTTGAATTAAAAAAAGGCTGGGTTCGATCCATTGATTTTCAATCTAAAACACTGGAACTAGACCAGGAAGTCCTGAATTATGACAGCTTAATCCTGGCAACAGGGTCCAAACCAAACAAATTTGGTTGGCCCGGACAAGATTTAAAAGGTGTCCAGGGTTTGTATAGCTTTCAGGACCTGGAATTGATGGAGAAAAACACGCAATCAATTAAACATGCTGTGGTGGTAGGTGGTGGTTTAATTGGAATTGAGATGGCTGAAATGCTTCACTCAAGAGGAATCCATGTCACCTTTTTAGTACGGGAAAAGAATTTCTGGGACGTCGTCTTACCTGAAAATGAGGCTAAAATGATCAACAGGCATATAAAGGAATACAATATTGATTTGAGGCTGAATACTGAGCTTGCAGAGATCATGGATAACGGGAAAGGTCATGTCGGAAGCGTTCGAACCAAAAATGGTGAAGAGATTCCTTGCGAATTTGTTGGGCTCACTGTCGGTGTATCTCCAAATATTGATTTTTTAAGGGACACAAAACTAAAAATTGATAAAGGAATATTGGTAGATAAAACCCTAAAGACCAATATTAAAGATGTTTATGCAATTGGAGATTGCTCACAAATATCAGAGCCAGAAAGTGGCCGAAAATCTATTGAACCCATTTGGTATACAGGTAGAATGATGGGTGAGACGGTAGCTCAGACCATCACGGGAAATGAATTGGCCTATAACCCCGGAGTATGGTTTAACTCAGCAAAGTTCTTTGATATTGAGTATCAAACGTATGGATATGTGCCTCCCAAACCAAAGGAAAATGTAGATTCCATCTATTGGGAAGGTCATAAAAAAGCAGTAAGAATTGTTTTTGACCCTCAATCCACCAAGGTACTTGGGGTGAATGTCCTTGGAATCAGAATGAAGCATAAAGTTTGGGAACAGTGGATCTCTGAAGGACAACAACTAAAGAAAGTAATTATAAACTTTAGAGACTGCCTTTTTGATCCGGAATTCTCCAAGTCATACCTATCAGAGGTTAGGGGAGCTTACCGTATGAAGTTTCCTCAGGAAAAATTAACACCAGAGAAAAAGGGTTTGTTAGAAAAGATATTCAACTAATATGAAAGCTATTCGATATACGGGATTACTATTCTTCCTCCTTTCGTTAGGATTGTTTTTGGGGATATTCTTCATCTCAAACTATCAACTAACCGAGGATATTTTTGAAAAGCATATCAAAGAAGAACACAGGGAGATTTTGAAACCTGAACTTTCTGAAATGTTTGGAGAAACCTATTCATTAAGTATTCCCTTTGTCAACCATATCAATGAAGCTATTGAAACTTACAATGTGGAGCAAACCGCCAGGCAAAATTGGAATGCTCGCATTTTTGATGATTATGCGACTATTTTGATCAGGGCATCAACCAATGGCATGGTAAAAACACATCCACTTTTACTCTTTCTATTGACTTTTGTTTTGGGGGCAATTGGCAGCCTCATGTTTATTTTACCCGAAAAAAACCTCAAGGGACCTCCTGGTATTAAAAACAATGGAATCTTTTTCAATGCACTAAATAACCGAGGTTGGATAGGTATACTGGTAGGTGGTCTCCTTATTTTATTTTACATACTCCTTTATTTTTATCCTTCTTATATTTCCAATTGGATCCTCATAATGGATCCCATCAAACAACTATTTATTAATGACGGGCAAGCCAGTCAGTGGTTTCTGTACGGATTCATTTATTGCTTTGCTGTCCTCATCATGGGCATTAGGAAGCTCATAAAATACCGTCATAATAGATATAAAATCCTGCAAACTTGTTCGGTTACTTTCTTCCAGTTAGGCTTCGCATTCATCCTCCCTGAAATACTGGTTGCTCTCAACCAACCCTACTTTGACTTTAAAAATATTTGGCCTTTAGATTATGACTTCTTTTATGACTGGCATCTTGAATCATTGACATCATCGGGAACTATCGGAATGTTTATGCTCATTTGGGGGCTTGGTCTCATCATTTTTGGTGTTCCCCTCATGACTTATTTTTTTGGTAAGCGCTGGTATTGCTCCTGGGTTTGTGGCTGCGGAGCCCTGGCTGAAACAGCTGGAGACCCGTTTAGACAATTATCTGATAAGTCCTTAAAGGCATGGAAAATAGAAAGGTTTCTTGTTCATGGCGTTTTAGTTTTTGCCATCCTCATGACCGTTGGGGTTTTGTATACTTATTTTACCGGATCAACCTCATTATTAGGGCTTGACACCTACAACACCCTACAAAAACCTTATGGATTTCTGATTGGTTCTATCTTCTCAGGTGTAGTTGGAACCGGTTTCTATCCATTGATGGGGAACCGGGTCTGGTGTCGCTTTGGATGCCCGCTTGCGGCCTACCTGGGACTGGTCCAACGCTTTAAATCAAAGTTTAGGATCACAACAAATGGTGGCCAGTGCATTTCCTGCGGCAACTGTTCAACTTATTGTGAAATGGGCATAGATGTAAGATGGTACGCTCAAAGAGGCCAAAATATCATTCGGTCATCATGTGTAGGGTGTGGGGTATGTGCAGCAGTATGTCCTCGTGGTGTACTCAAGCTGGAAAATAAGGAAGAAGAAGGACGTTTTGGTCAACCGGTTTTGATTGGGAATGACAACGTGAAGTTGAAATGAGTAATATAATAGAATTTATACCAAACCTTCGAAAACTTCCTCGATAGAGAGCTCGAATCCAATTAAAACAGATGAGATGATCATATCTCCTTGAGTGTATTTTTTTGAAATGGAATAGGCCTTGTTCTTGTCCAGTTGAAATAGTTCCACCACTTTTTCTCCTGGGTAAACTACCCAGTATTCTTTGACACAGTATTCTTCATAGAGTTTAAATTTATTGTTTAGGTCTTTTGCGGATGTAGATGGTGACAAAATCTCAATAATCAGATCAGGTGCTCCGACACAACCTGCTTCATCCAGCTTTGATGGATCACAGACTACACACAGGTCTGGCTGCACCACCGTAAAAATATCCTGTTCTGAAAGTCCTTTTTCTTCCGGAAACCTGACATCAAAAGGAGCGGGAAATATTCTACATACCTGATCTTTAAGGAAGCTCCAAAAATTTCCATGCAAATTACTGAGCAAAACCTGATGATCCCTGCTTGGAGCTGGCGCCATTCTGAAAAGCTTACCCCTGATTAATTCCACTCGATCTTCAAAGCTCCATTTCAAATAATCTGCATAGGAATAAGTGGCCTCAGGTTCCAAAAAGTTAATGTCCTGAACCGGTTGGTTATGAAGACGATATTCTTTGCTTTTTTTGACCATCATTTAAAGTTAGTGAAAACGGAATAGTATTGATCGAAGTTTGAATCTATAATTATTCCCAGTTTAATCGTTACAAAGTAGCCTTATAGATGAATAGCTAATGAATTAGTAACTAATTTTAATCTCTCCTGAAACAATACCTCACTCAAAATTGTAAACCATGAAGAAAATTATATTCTCCTTAATATTTGGATCTATTGTAACACTGTTTATTATGAGCAACCAAAAAACCAATGAATTTGCAAGCGGGACCATTAAAATGGCCATTAATGCTTCTGATTATGATAAAACCCTGGCCTTTTACAAAAATGTAATTGGAATGAAGGAAGTGGGTGAATTTACTGTGAATAGTGATTTTGGGAAAAGTTCGGGACTCACAGATGGAAAGTCATTTAAAGTAACTCAATTGAAACTGGAAGACACTCCTGTGGCTACCGAATTAAAGATCACCACATTTAAGGGCAAGTCTACACACCCTAAACAAAAATACATTCATGATGATACTGGAATCCAGTACATTACCATTTATGTTAAATCAATAGAACCTGTTCTAAAAAGGATTAAAGAAAACAATATACCATTACTTGGAGATTGCCCGGTAAAAGCTGGCGAAAGTGATTTCATCCTGATCCAGGATCCTGATGGTCTTTTTATTGAATTAATTAGTAAGCCTTGATGTCATTGTTCATCCTTTTATTTTCCTTTCTTCCGGTTCAGGATTCTGCTGAAGTTCTTATCAACCGTGGATATGACAAATATTTGGAAGAAAATTATGAAGGCGCAATTTCAGATTTCAATCAGGCCCTTCAACTCGCTCCCGAAAATGCAGAAATTTATTATCTACGTGGTGTATGCAGATCAAATATTGGATTAAAAGTGGCAGCGATAAAGGACTTAAATTCAGCCATTCATCTGAATCCACAATATGCTGAAGCTTATTATGAAAAAGCATACATCTACCTATCTGATCAAAATGCGCAAAAGGCGATTGGAGTCCTCAATAAAGTCATCCAACTCAACCCGAAGATGGCAGAAGCATACATTTCGCGAGGAACAGCTAAATGCATGCTCAATGATATTCAGGGAGCCAATGCTGATTGGGAAAAAGCAAAAGAACTTGGCATCGATTATACCGGGATGATGATTTGTGAATAACAAAAGATGAAAGAAAAAAACCCCTGGAAAAAACTATCAGGAAAAAACATCTATAACAACCCATGGATTAGTCTGGATGAAGACAAGGTCATCAATCCGGGAGGTGGAAAAAGTATCTATGGGAAAGTTCACTTTAAGAACTACGCGATTGGTATTGTTCCATTGGATGAAGAATTAAACACCTGGCTGGTTGGACAATGGCGATATTCACTTAATGAATACTCATGGGAAATCCCCATGGGAGGTGGGCCACTAAATGAAGACATCCTTACATCTGCTAAAAGAGAACTGAAAGAAGAGACCGGACTTTCAGCAAATAAATGGGAGAAAATCCTAAAGATCCATACCTCAAACTCTGTCACTGATGAAATCGGGTATGCCTTTCTTGCGCAGGATTTGACACAAGGGGCAACTGAATTTGAGGAGACTGAAGACCTGGAGATTCGAAAACTCCCGTTAAAGGAAGCTATGAATATGGTGATGAGAGATGAAATTACTGACAGTATTAGCATGGCTGCCATTCTGAAAATTTCTCGTATGTTAAATCTTTAAATCTCTTCTCTAACTAGATAAAATAACTTCTAGTTTTGCCGCAGATATGAAAAACAGGCAAGCAGCCATCGGATTTATTTTTGTCACAGTCCTTGTTGATATTATTGGGCTTGGGATCATCATCCCGGTTATGCCTCAATTGATCACTGAACTTACCGGAGGAACTATTAGTGATGCATCCATCTATGGTGGGTGGCTTATGTTTGCTTATGCATCCATGCAATTCCTTTTCGCTCCCGTTCTGGGGGGCCTAAGCGACCAGTTTGGAAGAAGGAAAGTACTCCTTTTTGCGCTGTTTGGCTTTGGGGTAGACTATTTAGTAATGGCCTTATCACCTACGATCATTTGGTTATTTGTCGGACGGTTGATCTCTGGAATGACAGGCGCAAGTTTTACTACAGCATCTGCCTACATTGCTGATATTAGTGCTCCGGAGAAACGAGCTCAAAATTTTGGGTTGATTGGAGCGGCCTTTGGACTGGGATTTATAATTGGGCCAACAATTGGTGGCATCTTAGGAGAATATGGATCCCGCATTCCTTTTTTTGCAGCAGCAGGCCTTTCACTAGCTAATTGGCTCTACGGATTGATTATTCTTCCGGAATCACTTTCAAAAGAGAATAGAAGATCATTTAGCTGGAAACGTGCAAACCCGATAGGAACGCTCACTCAGCTAAAAAAATATCCTGTTGTTCTCGGTCTTATTTTACCACTTGTATTGATCTATATTGCAGGGCACGCCACCCAGAGCACATGGGCGTATTTTACTGTTGAAAAGTTTGATTGGAGTGAAGCAGAAGTCGGATACTCATTAGGTTTTGTGGGGCTCATGATTGCATTGGTTCAAGGCGTACTCATCAGGCCCATCATCAGCAAAATCGGACAAAAAAAGGCCGTTTATCTTGGCATGTCTTTTAACGCTATCGGGTTTATTCTGATCGCAACAGCTTTCCAGGGTTGGATGATCTATGTTATTATGATTCCTTATGCTTTCGGTGGAATTGTCGGACCATCACTTCAGGGAATCATGTCTTCCTCTGTTGCTGCTAACCAACAGGGAGAACTCCAGGGTGGCCTCACCAGCCTTATGAGTGCAACCTCCATTATCGGACCCCCATTAATGACAGGAATTTTTGGCTATTTTACAGATGCAGAGACACACTTCTACCTCCCCAGTGCTCCATTTTACCTGGGGTCTATTCTGGCTTTACTGAGTCTGCTGTTTGCATACAAAGCACTCTCTCGCCACTAACCTCTTAGAAGAACCCCAAAAACATCTTAGCTAAAGAATTCTGCCTTTGAAAACATTCCCTGGCCTAAAACTCACCATAAAATATAGACCAAATACAACAAACGCTAATACAGCAATTTCTAATGTCAGGGGAACATTGAGTACATGAACATCAAACCAGTTAAAAAAAGCAGTTGAAAATGACCACCCTTTCAGAAAGCTAAAATCGATCTTCTCCGGAAGTATGAAGCTCCATCCTGCATGGCTGTCTTGCACAAATAAGAAAATGATCAATGAAAAAAATCCAATTATCATCAACACCCAACTTTGCTTGCTAATGACAGGCTTGTATTCAAAGACATCGTGATTCATGGAGATCTTTTCCATGACCCTACTCTTTATATCGGTGTCAGACCTAGAAACTGAGCGGTGAAACAAGCCCCGCAATTGTTCATCCTCAAAACTATCGTCTTTCATGATGTTATCCATTCATTTACTCCTAACCTATTCAATGTTCTCAACATTCTCTTTCTGCTCCTGTGCAGGACTACTTTTACATTAGAAGGCCCTTTGTCACAAATTTCCGCAATCTCTTTGATTGACTGTTCATTGTAGTAATACAAAGTAACAATGAATCGTTCCTCCTCAGAAAGGATTGATAAGGCCCTATCCAGTATTTTTTTTATGTCCTTCTGATCTGTATACTCACTTGTGTTATTCACTCCTGCCACTTCCTGATGAACCTCGTTTATATCTACCATATGCTTTTTCTTCTTACGAAGCTTGGTAAGGCATGTATTATAGGTGATTTTCAAAAGCCAGGAAGAAAATCTCGCTTCTTTTCTAAAAGTCCTCAATGCATTATAAGCCTTAACAAATGCATCCTGCACAACTTCATCTGCATCTTCCTTGTTACGCAGCATGTACAAGGCAAAATTGTACGCCTGTAGCTGGTATTTATCCACTAGACCTGAATATGCATTGGTATTTCCACTCAATACTTTGTCAATTAAATAGGTATCATCCAGTTCAGGCATTTGATACATTAGACTCTAAGGCCAATTGTCTGGTTACAAATAATTATTCTTTTTTTTGTAACCGATCTTAAACTACTGTTGTCAAACAACACAACAAACAAATTAAAACTTAAAAAACAAGACCATGGAACCTGTTATTGTATTTCTTGCCCTCTTTGCAACAATCTTTGGAATCACCTACGTATTCTTCTCAACTCGAAATAAAGAACGACTTGCACTGATAGAAAAGGGAGTAGATGCTTCCCTCTTTGAAACTAAAGGGATGAAATTCTCTATAGCAAAATTTATTCTTAACATATCCCTTCTACTGGTTGGTATAGGCTTCGGTATCCTCATTGGCTCTATTTTAGAAAAAGAAATGGGCTTAGATGATGAGATTGCTATTCCCTCAATGATCTTCATTTTTGGTGGAATTGGGCTAATTACTGGTTTCTTTATCACACGAAGGATTGAGAAATCCGACAATAATTAATTTCTATAATACAGATTAAAAGGAAAGGACTACGCCATTTTATTAGAGGTTACTCCTGGAAGAATGTTAGTTAAGGGCGGTGAGAATAAACCCCACTCATAAATGGAAGGAATTTCGGCATGACATGCATATTTCCAAGTTATTAGTTCGACGATGTCCCCTGGAGGTACATAAATTTCATCATCGGTTTTTATATTTGACGAATGTCAAATGACTTTGTCTTACAGCGATCGAATGGCCAAAGCAAGGATTTTGCAGGCCTTGTTCGTGAACTGGATGCTTACCTAACCCTGGTGGATCGTGAAGACCACGCCTTTTACGATCAATACAACCAAATCGACGACATTGAATTTGCACTTGTTGCCTACCTCAACAACGAACCGGTCGGGTGTGGGGCAATCAAACCTTTAGGAGAAGATGCGATGGAGGTGAAACGGATGTTTGTGCTTCCGGAACAGCGTGGAAAAGGTATCGCCAGCGCCATCCTGAATGGGCTGGAAGAATGGGCCCGTAACCTGGGAATGAAGAAATGCATCCTGGAAACGGGAAAACGACAAAAAGAAGCTGTGGCCTTCTATTCCCGGAACGGATATATCGAAATTCCCAATTTCGGCCAATACAAGGGGGTGGAAAACAGTGTTTGTTTCGAGAAGGGGCTTATACCTTCTTCCTAATAAATCATTATATTTAAATCATCAAATTAGTTACCTATGAAATTTTTCATTGGAATGATCTTCGTTTGTTTAGGAATTACCTGTGGTTTCCTCACCTACTTCTACGTTGTAAAAAGGAAACAATTTACTATGACAGGAAGAGGCTTTAATCTGATGGCATTTGCAAGTGCTCTTCTGATGACCGGATTAATACTAATCATGAAAGCCTAAACCTGTAACTCAACCTGATTCATTTATCCCTGACTTGTGAGACATGCCACAGGGGCATTAAAATGTAATTCTGAGAAAAAGTCAAAGCATTCGTCTCAATTTTTAAAAGTCTCAACCCCTACCTGGGCTGACCCTTTCTGATTTTCTTATTGACGTCACGAAAGTATGCCCCAAGCACTCCTAAACTGAATACAACCAGAAAACCAATAATTACTAATGGGGGTATGGCTTCCCTGTTATTCCTGAGCAACTCCATAATCAATGTCGCACAGATACTGCTCCCCATGAAGACCGAGAAGGTGAGCCAGGGAGCTGTAAATAAATATCCAAAAAGCTGGTCTTTAATAAGCATTATTCCTGTGATTATCATTCCGGGTAAAACGATGGCCAGATCGATGACATGCACAGGATTTACCAACAGACCTGCCTCCACCGCACTTTTGGTATTTTCTCCCAATGCCAATGCATTGATAATTTCTGCAAACCACATCATGGCAAACAAGACCCCAATGACAATCAACAACCAACTGGCAAACCGCTTTGTAGTCCCCGAAAGGGAGATTAAATGTTCTGAAAAATTCACATTGATCAGGCCTGATATCAGGACATATACTGAAAG
>MDTD01016260.1_pt1 | contig 10246 bp, 4 predicted proteins | sample 811221 | NCBI WGS metagenome assembly MDTD01 (sample SAMN05326646, study PRJNA326480) | marine metagenome | isolation source: seawater | place: Pacific Ocean: South West | collected 2011
ATCTAATTTCACAATTGGATCCACTGGTGATGATGTTGATGGGCATATTCATTATAGTTTAGATAGTGGCGATCCAGTGATGTACTATACAACGGATCCTATATCCATATCTGATTTATCTCTAGGAGCGCATACATTTAGTTTATGGCTTGTTGATAACAACCATAACCCTTTAGATCCGTTTGTGGGTGATACAATAGATTTTACTATAGCCGAACAAAACACAGTTACTTCTATCTATGATATACAATATGTGGAAGATCCAGATACGGATGACGCTAGTCCCCTAAATGGGCAAGAGGTTACGATTCAGGGAATTGTGACAGCAGAATTTTGGGGATCGGACCAATATCGCTATATGTTCGTTCAGGATAGCGAAGGCCCCTGGAATGGGATCGTGTGCTTTGAATATGGAGGATGGGATTCATTTTCATGGGTAGATGAAACAGGAACTGCACATCCTGGACCAGCGGAAGGAGATGAAGTAACTTTGACGGGAACAGTTGAGGAATATTATAATCTCACGGAGTTGACAGATGTTTCCTCTGGAATCGTACATGGTGAGTCTGAAAGTGAGTTGACGCCATCTTTTATTTCGGTATCTGAGATCGGGGAAGCATATGAGGGTTGTCTAGTAGCTGTAGAAAATGTAGTAGTGACCAACCCAGATTTAGGATATGGAGAATGGGAATTTAGCGATGGGGAATCAACAGCTAGATGTGATGACAAATGGGATTATTTCTATTATCCTGAAGAAGGTCACCAACTTGCAGATATCGAGGGAGTTCTCGATTACAACTTTAGTAATTATAAATTGCAACCAAGGTTGGCGCGAGATGTAGTTGAAGAGGAAATTACAAGAATCCAAAGAATCCAGCAGGTTTTGTATAGTGATTTAATGAAAACACCGTACGATACTGAATCTGACAAGTCTTACTTATTGGGAGATACAGTTACTGTTGAGGGGATTGTTACAATGCCCACTGGTTTGAGCAATGCGGGTGAAGGGGTCAAATTTATTTTTGCAGATAGGAATGGAGGTCCATGGAGTGCTGTTCTATCCTACGATCCAGATAGTTCCGCATTTCCTAATCTGTTTGAAGGAGACCTAGTTCAGTTAACGGGCTATGTATATGAATATACGCCACAAAACGGAGAGGCTGTAAGCAATATGACAGAACTATTTATTACAGAGCCAATAAATATAATTGATTTTGAACAACCACTTCCTTACGTAGATACAGTTCAGACAGGAGACCTACGTTGGCCTACTGAAGCGGAACAATGGGGAAATGTTATGGTAAGAATTGAAGACGCAGTAGTGACAAATAACAATCTCACTTATGATGTTTTTGAAGCTGATGATGGATCAGGAGAAATTTTAGTTGATGACGATTCAGATAGTTTAGCTGCATATTTCCAAGAGCCTCCAGCCGGAGTCGGACCACCACCAATTGGCACTTTTATTTCTTCTATGGAAGGGTGGGTATATCATCATTATGGAAGCTATGAAGATTCAAATACGTATAATCTTTGTCCACTATACCCAGAAGATATTGAATTTGGTTCTGGTCCCCCAGTTATAATGAGTTTGTCTAGGAATCCATGTGCTCCAGTATCTAGCGACAGCGAAGTGGAAGTCTCCTGTGTAATTATTGATAATTCTATAATTTCTGAAGCGTTAATACATTATTCTGTTGATGGTGGTGCATATAATACAGCAACTATGTCTTCTCAAGATGACTCTGTCTTTACAGGTATTATACCGGTCGCAAATAATAACACGGTATTTTACTATGTTTCTGCTACGGATGATGGAGCAGATCAGTCAGAGCCAAAAACAAGTATATATCCTTATGATATTGAGCATGAGCAATTGGGATTCCATGTTACAGATGATCTAACGATTTCCATGATCCAAGAGACACCCTGGTCTTCTGGTAACACTTTTTACAATGGCTGTAATGTATCATTGTCTGGAATAGTAACTGCAGATACAGCTCAGTACAATAGTGTATATAGCGCCTATGCGTTGCAAGATGGTACAGGTCAGTGGAATGGATTGATCTTCGACACAGATGAGATAGTTCAACTAACAAGGGGTGATGATGTTTCCATAACAGGATTAATTACTGAATCAGCGATCGGAGATGAGTTTGGGTATGAACTTGATGGCAACACACGCTTGATCAATGCATCTGTTACAATTAATTCTTCAGGAAATGATTCTCCAGCGCCGCTAGTAACGAGTTGCGAAGATTTAAGTCAGACAGCAGATGAGGTAGAATCCTATGAAGGTGTTTTAGTCAAGCTGAATAATGTTACCGTTTCTGCAGTAAACCAGTATGATTGGGCAATAACAGACGCTTCCGGATTTGAGGCGTTGATTGATGATGATATGGCAACGATGGAGGCAGATAATATGATGAGCACTTTAGCAGAGGGTCAAGAATTAGAATACGTTATGGGTGTTTTTAATTTTAGCTATGGTACCTATAAAGTCCAAATTCGGGATGTAAACGATTTAGGAAGTATGGGCGGAGTTAATAATGATGTTGAGATAAATCCTTATGCATATGCTTTATATGATAATTTTCCAAATCCATTCAATCCAGAGACACAGATTCGTTTTTCTATTGGTGGTCAAGAAAATGTAAAGCTTGTGATTTATGATATGATGGGAAGGCAGGTTAGGACACTAATTAATGGTGATTCTTTTTCTGCTGGTTTTCATGTTGTCAATTGGAATGGGTTTGATACCAAAGGACAAAGAGTTCCATCAGGAATGTATATTTACCGTATCAAAGCAGGTGATTTTATCTCTGATAAAAAGATGCTTCTAGTAAAATAAATTATAAACGGGGTGAAAATTTCACCCCGTTTTTGTTATAAAAAACTGAATATTTTTAGGTTAATTTTTTTATTATTTGTTTTTTCTTGCAATAGGTGGGAATACGAAGATTTTTCTAGTCCAATTGATGCTAATCCTCCAGAGACTTATCTGTCCTTAATAGCTATTGATACGATTTATGCAGCGATGGATTCTATGGGGAATATGGTCTATGCAATAGATGAAGAACCAGGTGGAGAGTATCTATGGGATACACTTCCAAATGCTTTAGCTACTATTACCTCAAGTAGACAGAAACTACATTGGTGGGGTGAAGACTCAGATGGGGATGTTATTGGTTATTATTATAAGTGGAGCAGTGATTCGCTTTGGACTTTCACCAACCTAGAAAGTGCAATTTTTTATGTTCCTATTCGCTCTGATCTTGATGCGTTCACCTTTGAGGTCAAAGCGGTAGATAATGATAGCCTAATTGATTTATCGCCATCTTATATGACACTGCCCATAAAAAACTCAGCTCCAGAAATCTCTTTTCGTTACCGATCTAATCCACTCATTGCTGATATGGGTAGCGATACTAGTTTCACATTTCCAACACGAACCTTTGTTTGGGACTTGTATGATCAAGATGGAAATGAAACGATTACAGATATTTATTATACGCTGAATGATACCTGCGAAAATTGCTGGGAACGATTGGATGGTGATGAAACGAGTTTAACGCTCACAAATTTAGATGAGGGTCCACAAACAATATTTTTAAAATGCCGAGATATTGCTGGCGCGGAGAGTAATATTATCCAATTTCCTGATTCGAGTAATACTGCAGATGCGCAACACTGGATTGTAAAACCAATCTGTGGAGATGTTTTAATTGTAGATGATTACCCGTTGGACAATGCAAATAATGCTCTTGATTGGTACGTAAGTATGATGGATACTATTTTAGGAGAGGGACAGTATTCATCATGGGAGATTGGCGATGAATTGCCGTATTCTTCAGTAGACGTAACTGCAAATTTAAATTATTTCAAACATGTTATCTGGTATGCAGCCTATAATAATACTGCTTCTGCTAATGATACATATAATAGAGCGGAAGCAAGTTTGGTTAATTTCATTATGGGTGGTGGAAATTTATTTATTAATACGATTGATTTTGAGGACACTACTTTTACTTGGTTTCCTTTAGATTCCTTAGTCACAATAAATCCCAACGGTCGGTTACTACCAGATAAAGTACTTGTCAGTCCGATTGACTCATCTTTAAATCTGTCAGTTTCTCATTTAATTGCTGTAAAAGTAAAAGGGTTTTGGCCAGATGAATCAGAGTTTGAAGACTTAAAAGAAATTTATTTTATGGCAGATCCTCAAGGTAGCGATCCATGGACTGGAAATCCAACTGTTTGCAGTATGGGGCAATATCGAATTTCACCCACCCAGATGTCTGGTAAAGTTGTCATTATGACTTTACCGTTGCATGATGGATATCGACCAAAATTGCAGGGAAATGGATCAGTAATTAAACTTTTTGAGTATTTATTTGAAAATGAATTTTAGATTAAAACATTTTTCCTTAATATTGTTTTTTATTTCTTTATTTGGTCAACAAACCGGCTCAATCATTGGAGAGATTACTGAATCAAAAACCAAGGAGAAAATGCCCGGAGTTAATATAATGGTGAAAGGCACATATTATGGTGCATCTACTAATCTTGATGGTAAATATATTATCAGTAGTATAACTCCTGGTAGCTACGATGTAGAAGTCTCGATGATAGGTTATAAGGTGATCTTAAAAACAGGGGTTATTATTAATTCAGGTGAAACAATTGAGCTTGATTTTGTGATGGAGGAGACAGTCTTAAGCTTTGGTCAGGATGTTATAGTCTTGGGTAAAAAACCTTTATTTGATGTTGATGAAACCGCATCAGTTTCTAGAGTACGAAAAGAAGAGATTGAGACAAAAGTTGTTTCCAGCGTAGAAGATATTTTGTCGGAGCAGATTGGTGTTACTACACAAGATAATGAAATTCATATTAGAGGTGGGAGGATTGATGAAAGTATGTTTGTTGTAGACGGTTTCTCAATAAAGGATCCATTATCTGGTTATTCTGGCAATCTATTTGTCAATGCCGATGCGATTGAAGAATTAGAAATTGTAACAGGAGGATATAATGCTGAATATGGGCAGGCAATGTCTGGGGTAGTCAATATAAAATTGAAAGAAGGAAGTAAAGATTATGAGGGCTCCATTAAATATTCAAGTGATAATTTTTTTCCAGAACAATTTAATTCAGATAAAATAGAATTTAATCTTGGCGGTCCTGATTTATTTTTTCAAACTATACCTGATAAAATCGGATTCAAAATCCCCGGGAATTTTTCATTTTTTTTAAACGGTTATGGGAAAATGTACGATGGTAATCTACCTGTCGCATCGCGTTTGTATCCACATCGATACTGGAAATTGCCTTTGATTAGTGAATCCAAAACAGATCAATTTATACAAAGTCTTTCCGGAAGAGAAAATAATGATTGGCACCTCCTGTATAAAATTACCTGGGGAATATCTCCTAATAAAAAACTCTTATTTTCCTATGATGCTTCCATGAATATTAATCAAGGCTATTTTATGCCAAGGGCTTTTTCATCGACCTATTTTCCGTATAGATATATGAATATTCTAGATAACTATAATACGATTACAAGAGATACTCGTTTAGTGAATTTTAACTGGACTCATTCTATTTCAACAAAATCATTTTATGAATTTACTATTGGAAAATTTTCAACGATGGAGCATAGTGCTGTTCAAAACCTACATTGGGATGAATATGAAGAAAGACTGGATTTGGAACCAATTAATTATAATTTAGATAATACAGATCTGGACGGAGATATTTATATAACCTATGGTGATGAATTCTATGATACAGGATTTGCGCCAGAATGGTATGATGTATCAAGTGAAAATACTAGAATGGATTTGGATTGGACGTATCATACTGATTCACGGCATAAATTAAAAACAGGATTCGAGCACACTATTACAGATATTCAAGTTTTAGATATAGATGAACCATGGAGTGGCTCATCTGGTTTTGGTGCGAACTATGACCTGTATGATGCAAAAACATATTTTGGAGCTTTTTATGTACAGGATAGAATTACATTTGAGGGAATGACTCTTAATGTTGGATTTCGGACTGACTATTGGATACCTGGGAGATATGTGGAAGATGCGATTAAAGATACGAATAGTATTATAATAACTGATAAGGCTCGTGAAATATTTTATGATGAAACATTAAATTTTCCCTGGTTTAATGATCCTTTTAAAATGAAAGCAAGAGTCAGTCCACGTTTTGGAATATCTCACCCTGTTACGGATAATGATGTCCTCTATTTCTATTATGGTCATTTTTCCCAGTTACCAACGTTTCAATATGTGTATGCTAAAATAAATTCAAAAGCACAATCAACCTATCAAGTGTTTGGTAATCCCAATCTAAATCCAAAAACTACAGTACAATATGAATTAGGTGTGAAGCATCGTTTTAGCGAAGATCAAGTATTAGAATTAAAAGCATATTGGAAAGATATGTTTGACTACGAAACATCTCAGACAATACGCCCATCAAACCCAAAATACGCCCATCTTTCTTTCAATATGTATTTTAATGCGGATTATGCTAGAGCACGAGGGATTGAGGCAATATTAAAAAGTAGGTTATTTATAAATTGGTATGTCGATCTGAATTTTAACTACAGTATTGTAACAGGGAAAAGTTCATCTCCATTAGATAATTTATTAGTTCAGGCCGGTCAGTTATCAGAAAAACCATTAGGTGAAAACTATATGAGCTGGGATAGACCGATTAATTTTTTCACAAATTTATCTTACTCTCATCCAAGTAATTGGGGTGTTTCGGCTAGATTAGAATATGGATCAGGACGTAGATATACTAGATCTATACAAGACACGTTACTTACCGTAGGAGACAAACAATATTACGATGGGCCAAGAGAAGATGATCGTCCATATGCATATGTTAGTAAGGAGCCCCGAAGAAATGTAGATTTAAAAATTTTTAAATCTATTTTCTTAAAAAACTTTAAAATAAAAACTTATGCTGAAATCGAAAATTTATTTAGCGAGGAAAACTCTAGGCGCATTAACCCCTATACAGGTTATGGATATAATCCTGGAGAAATTTATGGGTACAGGCTAGCGAACAGTCCTAATCCAAATCAAGATCCTTCCCGACACTCAAGACCAAGATCAATAGAGATAGGTTTGCAACTAATTTTTTAAAGATGCGACGAAGAACCAAACATATTTTCATATTGCTTTTATTCATTTCTGTATCTGCGGGACAGAGTTTGTTTCCTATCTTAGGTGGTCAGCGAGCGGGCACATCCGTTTTCACATTTTTAAATATTGGAGTAAGTGCTAGGGCTGTTGGTATGGGCGAATCAGTTGTCGCATTAAACCAGGATGCAGCGAGCATTTATTATAACCCTGCCATCATTGCTCAGTTAGATAAAACAGAAGTCTCAATTTCTCAGATTCAATGGCCTGCTGAAATATATTACGATTATATTAGTATTACTCGTCAGTTAAAAGGCCGTCATTACATAGGCTTTAATGGAGGACTTCTGCATATGAAGCCCATGATGGAAACAACAGAATACTATCCAGACGGCACAGGAAATTCTTTTTCATTTCAGGATCGATTTTTAGGGCTGACATACGGAGCAAAAATGACGGATAGGTTTAGTTTTGGTTTAACAATCAAGCATGTATCGGAGGACTTAGCAGGTTACAGCATAAGTGCCTTTATGATGGATGTGGGGACTTTTTATTGGACAGGCTATCGCTCACTACGATTTTGCGCCTCTCTTTCTAATTTTGGGAGTCAGGTATCGCCAGAAGGATTTTATGATAAAAGAATACTGGATCAAACCTCTGGGGATGAGATTGTTGAATTAACAAATTTTGGTAAGTATTCTCCACCAACTCAGTTTAGAGTTGGATTGGCATTAGATCCGGTTGATTATGATAATCAGCTTTTAACATTTGCTCTTCAGCTTAATCATCCTGTTGATAATGCTGAATATATTGTAACGGGCATGGAATACTCATTCATGAGGATGATCTATTTTCGATCAGGTTATAAATTCAATAAAAATGAAGAAAACCTTACTTTAGGGATCGGGCTGACTGTCCCCATTGGACCAATTACAATAAAAGCGGACTATGGATATGCGAATTTTGATCACTTAAGTGATCCAAAAAGATTTAGTATTGGATTTTCCCTATGAGAAATAACTTAAAAGCTTTAATACTAATTTCCATAACAGTAATTTTTTCTTGTGTTGATCGATTCAGGGTGCCTAAGAATTTTGAAACGGAGAACTCTGGAGAGTTTCTAGCTGGTGATACTACATACTTAGAAATTAAACCTGTTTGGGATCAGACATATGGTTTTAGCAAACCAACTGAAATTTCTATAGCCCAAGATGGGCGTATTTTCGTAGCAGATGCGGGGAATCAATCCATTTTAGTTTTTAATCAAGATGGAAGTCAGCCTGGCGGATTTAATTTTTTGATAAATTTAGAAGATAGCTACGGAAATCCTGTTTCTCCGATTGATGTTGATATAGACAAAAAAATGAACATTTTTTTTATTGATGGATCGCAAAGAGTATTTGTTTGGAACCAGTATTGGGCCGAAGTTGGCATTAATAAAATTTCTGTAAGCGCAACTTTTAGGCATACTACAACCGGGATAGATACAATAGTAAATGCGGGAACGGATACTTGGCATTCTTTACTCAATGATAATAGTTGGGCTATAATTGATGAAGATATGACCAATGATCAGGCTTTGATAGATTCTTTAATTCGTCCTCATATATTTTATGACGGAAGATATGAAGTGAATGCATATCTTGATACGTATTATGAATCGGACTCTAGTCAGTTTACAGGTCTCACGGCTCCATCAGATGATGAAAACATGATTTTTGTGAGTGATAGTTATGGTGGTCAGAATAATCAATACCGGATTATACAAATCAATTTTGAGAGGTCTCTAATTTTAGAACTCAATAGTGGAGATTTAGTATGGGCTTATGCAGGACGATTTGGAGGTACGGTAAAAGGATATGGTACGGGTGCAGGAACGGTAAATCAACCTCTCAGTCTTGATGTTGATTATCAAGGTAACATATACTACACGCAAGCAGGAAATTATTTCCATGCACACATGATTTCACCTAACCTATCTGGTGATTTTGCAGTATACACATCTGGTTTTCAACCTGAGGCGGATGAAATTATGGATCCAGATATCTTTTCAAATGCAGTAGATATTGCTGTCGATAATAACAGAAATAGCTATATTGTTGATAGAATCAATGCAGATGTCACCGTTTTTGATTCGCATGGATCATTTTTCAAAAAAGCGGGTTATAAAGATGGTTCAGTGAAAATAATGAATGAACCGGTTGCAGCTGCAGTTGATCATAGGGGAATATTATATGTTTGTGACATAAATGAAAGCGCATTATATCGATTTAAACTATCAAATACATTAAACGAAGATTTAGAGCAAGAAGATTGAGTAAGACTCATAGTATAAACCAAATTATGATCATCTTTATGCTATCCCTTATTTTGGGGAAGGAAATTGATGAAGTCTCTTATGTGAGATATTTTGAATCTGATTTTAATTTCAAAGCAGATCTATCCATGTTGTCATCCGAAAGACGTGGGAAAAATCATCTAGCAGTAGGATATAATGAATTAAACCAACCGATAAAAATCGAACAAATAGCTCTAAATGGAGTGACTAAAAAAATTGAAATGTTGAAATATGATTTGGAAGGTAGATTGACAGAGAGAGGCGAATACAATGAAAATATGAAATATTTAAGTTTGACAGTATATGATGATAATGAACCTTGGAGTCAGGAATATAGAGCCTGGCGTTTTAAAGTAAATGAGCCATTAACATTTACTGATCAACAAACTCATTTTAGATTTGTTGATGGCGAGCAGATAACAAAAATATTATTTGAGACAGTAGACGGTCAGAAATACGGTCAGATTGAATTAGATTATGATTATTTAGGGTACTTATCTGAGGAAAGGTGGCGGGATTTACCTTCTGCTAGGGTAATTAGAAAATTTAAATATAAATTTGATATCATTTATCATGAAGAAAAACCTAGCACAGTAGTTCAGATATGGGAATTTGGTAATGATGGTGAACTAATTTCTAATGTAGCAGTAGATATGGCGCCAGCAGATCAATTATACCTGAGGCCACCACCTCGTTCAAATAATATATTGGATGAGGTAGACATTATTGCCAAAGAAATAAA
>MDTD01037807.1_pt1 | contig 10246 bp, 10 predicted proteins | sample 811221 | NCBI WGS metagenome assembly MDTD01 (sample SAMN05326646, study PRJNA326480) | marine metagenome | isolation source: seawater | place: Pacific Ocean: South West | collected 2011
CCTCATTTCTTAGCTGATTGCCCAATAGGTGGGCAACAGAAAAGAGGATTTGGATTAATCCGGCCGGACATACGCCCTAATCGGAAATTTGCAAGCCCGGCTTGAAGCATTTCCAAGATAAAGCATTGTAATTCTATGTTGATTTCCTCAAACAACATGTCAGGATCATCAAAACGACTCATATTATTCTCCTATTATTTTTCGGGTGGTTGCCTGGAAAAAATTTCAATGAAAAGTTTTTCATCCAGTTGGCTGAGTTCTTTTTCAATACCGGCACTTAACATTTCAGAGGACATATTGTTCAGGACCCGTAAATTACCGGCACAATGGTCCACAAGAGTTTTTATCAAGGTTTTGGTCATCAAATGCGGTGCGCCGGCAGTATTCAAGCAATGATCCATATAGTTCATCAGGTCCTCCCTGGTATAAGGGTCCAGTTTCATCCGGAACTGCATCCGGCTTCCCAGAGACATCAAATCCCTTGTCCTGAACCGTTCCGGCAGTCGGGTATCTCCACACAAAATAGTGGTCAGCAGGTTTTGGGAATCAAAATCCGTGCTGTTTAACAGGCGCAGCTCATTTAAACAGCCGGTCAGCATCTCCTGGGCTTCGTCTATAATAAGGATAGGCCGGAACAAGGTGGTTTTTACATGATTTTTCCAACGCTCACGAAGATCCTTGAATCCGCCGTAACGGTTGGCAGGGCTTAGATTGACCCCAAATAAAACACCCATTTCCCGGTAAAAGTCACCGACACTGCTTTGGGGACGTTCCATTACCCCGACAACGACCTCATCCAGTTTGCCAAATTTATTAGCAATGAGCTGTAGTGTTTTGGATTTGCCCAGGCCGGGTTCGCCGCTGATCAGGGCAAATCCTCCGTTCATGTTCATATTTTCAAGGCGAAAAATAAAACTGTTCATTGATGGTGGATGCCATAACGCTTCCACCGGGATACTGGGTAAAAACGGATTCCATTTAAGGCCATAATAAGCCAGAAGTTGTTTGTCGTTCATGATTCTCCTTTGGGCAGGTAGGCCGGCGGCATACCGCTTTGGGCATACTCAGCGATCAATTTTCTCAGTAAAGCAGGTTCGGATTCATTCAATGACTCATCCGGTACAATCGTCTGCTCAGGCCTTGATTGGATCTTTCGTTTTCCAGAGGCATTCTTGATTTTGTCCTGGGGATAGATGGGAGTAATATTTTTACCAGTTTTGGGGTCCATGAGCCAGGCCATGGATTTATCCCAATTGGTAAAACAGACATGCAATTTCGGGATATGATGAAACCGGGAAGGGATTTCAAACCTGACGCCATTAATGGATACTGTACCGTCAGACTTTCTTTGCTTTCTGGATTCGCATACCGTAAAGGAGAACCGCAGTTGTTCTTCATCCGGTGCAGGACGGGAAACGCTTTTACCTTCCAGCATGCATTTGATCGGTGGCATGCCGATTTCACGATGCGTATCCTTGTTGTACTCCATCTCGATCCAGGCCTGGCTGGTGTAATTAAGGTAGTCCAGAGTCAAAGGTTTTACCTTACTCAACATGGCCATCAGACGGCCTTCAAGGGTGCCCCAAAAGGTCTCCTGCTTACCATTTTGGTAGGGGCTGTAGGGCAGTGTCGTTTCATGGAGTATCCCATTTTTCTTAAGACCGTTACAGAACTCATGGGAAGTCATGGCAGCACCATTGTCTGTCATTAATGCCCTTGGCAGCCCTCGCTTGAAAAATGCCTGGGTCAGTCCATGGATTAGATTTTGGGTTGTTTCACCCAGATACCATTGGATGTGGCAACACAGACGGGAATGGTCGTCAAGGACACATAAGGCTTTGGGTGTATACCAATTGCCGTTGTTATCTACTACCCGCAGGCTGCCTTCATGAAAATCCAGGTGCCACAGGCCGTGAACATATTCTGCCTCATAACTACGGATTTCATGTTTTTCAAACCGCTGTGCGGCAGCTTTCATGCCCGCTGTCTGTTTTTTCTTTGCCGATGGTTTCCTGGTCCATCCCCTTTCCACCATGCGTCTTCTAACACTGGAGTAGGAAGGAATCGTAACTGACTCATTTTGTTCCTGAAGTTCTGCTGCAAAATTATCTGCATGCAGCTTGTAACTCCAGTTTGGATAGGTGCGGTATTGCCTGCCCAGCATCCGGATTAATTCCGGGGTAAATACAATTGATCCTCCATAGTCTGAGCGAATTTTTCTGCCCAAGGCGATAATAGGATCCTGGGCATTTTTCGCTTTGTAGTACCAGCTTTCAATGGTTGAAAAATGAAAAGCCGTTAATTCGTTTGTAATGGGATGGATGTAAAACTTGCGGGAGAGACACTCCAACTCTTTTCGCAGCTTTCCCTTGGCCGGCGGCTGGGCAAGCAAACTGCCAACCACGGAAAAACGAAATAAAGCCCATTTATCAACCGGGCTTTGGAGTTTACTGTTCATAGGCCAGGTTCCTTTCAATTTTGAGTTAAAATTTTCATCGAAATGCTGATTAAAATCCTGGAACTCTTGATAGAACAGTTAATTTCGCAGGGCTATGCCCATCTTCTGCGTGAAATTACCCCGCCCTTATATTTTTTGACATTTCGCTACCTTGGGATAAAAAGGACAAACAGTGTATCAACGCTTCTTTGAGGGATGGGAATTGGGGTCGGAAAAAGTTGAGCAAACTACCTGGCAGAGTGTCATTTTTTATGGCTGGCGACACTCTGCCCCGGATTTTTTTCCATGAAGGACTTTCTGGCAATACATCTTTAAACAAATTAATCCAGCGTTTAAGGGTGTTACGGGAGATACCGACTTTTTCAGCAAGCCTGGAAATTGTAATACCGTCGGTCGTATTCTGCCAGTCGGATACAATTGTAAGAATTGCGGCATGCCAGTATATATTTTTACCAAGAAAACGGCAGGTTGGAGGAATCAGACGGCGTCGACACCCCTCCTTGCCGCAACATAAACTGAATTGTAAAAAATATTCTTCAGATAGTCCTTCTGGTTCTCCACGGGGCTTGCGTGGGTAATTTGCGTAATACAGTGGTCCCTTGCAGTGGGGGCACTTCATTTTTCGATATCGTTCAGCGGTTGCCAGATCTATCTTGTATAGATCACAAAAAAGACTTTCGTTTTTTAATGCTTCTGATAGCATATCTCCTGCCCTGTTATTGGGTGGGGAGGCAGGAGTTCCATTGATTATTTGCGAGATAAACGGGGGAGCTTCTGCCTCAAACCTTGCATATCTTGCAAATTATCTTCAATTTATCCATGATTTTTTGTGATTGCTCTCAACAGTCGGCGTTGGCAAAGATGAGGGTCCACCAAGCCTAAATCCATAACTGAAATCAAAAAAGGCCGTATCCCTGATCTGTTTATAAAAGCCGGTGTTTTCATCAAATAGTAGCACAAATACCCCCCCTTTACGGTCTCCATGCTCAAGAAAGAGTCTGCAACGTCTTATATAAAGGCTTATCCAGAATATTGTGCTGGAATAATTCTGTTTTGGACAATTACTCAGGTGTCAGCCCTTTAGCATTTTGTAAATTTGTTGAGATGATTTTGGTGTCTTCAAACACGGCATTGGTAAAATCACAATTGCCCAAATCAGCAAAGGAAAAGGTGACACCATCAAAAACTGTATTGTAAAATTTGGCATTGTTAAGGCTTAAATGCTCCAGCTCGAGGGCCTCTAAATTCATGCTTGAAAAGTCCAGATGAAGCTTTGAAAGTAATTGTTTTTCTGCCTGTTGAGACAGTCCGTAAATGTCAGATAGCCAGTTTGGCGGCAACTCTGTAAACAGATCCTCAGAAATCATACTGTCTGCACCATTTATGCCCCTGTCCGCCTGGAATACCTCCGTAATAAGAACCAGCAAGTTTGTTAAAAAATATGCCTCAAAAGTGATGGGGTTGGCCCCCTCCGGGATATCCTGATCCGATAGGAACTCATGGTCGACAAAAGCATGGTTAAATAATGCCATCAATGGGTCCACCCATTCGGCAATGCCCTGAGTCCGGCACAATATTTCTCTTAGAAAGGGTTTGTGATCCTCGGCACTCAAAGCCCTATACCCAAATACATGATACAGGGAATCGGCAAGCTGTCTTAGGCTTTTTTCAGGCTTTCTCGGATTAAACTCGTCAATGGCGTCTCCAATAAGCCAGATAAGCCCCTCAACAGAGAAATAATCCCGGATGCTGGCATGGATGAACCAAAATTTATTGTTCTGGGAGCCTTCAATGAAAAATCCCACCGTAAGTTCCCGGAGAATATCTTCAATATCCCTGTCTGTCCTGTCGTTTAAGATTTGCAGATTATACCGTTCACGGTTTGCAACCAAAGCGTCTAACAACTCATCAGTGCCAATATCGGTTTTACCCTTCCTGAAAAGAATGAGACCGGTCATGCGAAGCAATTGTACAAAAGGCTCCCACTGAAGTTCTGACTTGTGCCGGACCCCGTGTTGCCAGCGCCGTTCCCATGTCCAGCGGGCAATGATCTGATAAATGGCGGTCCGGTTGATGTCTTCTTTGCCCCTTTGGTTCAACAACTTGAGGCCGATTCTGTCAGACAACAGCTTGGCACAAATCGTCAGCAAAATGGGCTGATGCATCAAATCCGTTAACCGATAACTCTCAAGCATTTCTTGGTCTAACACGCCATCTGGCAGCTTTTTTAATCTACGGTACCGCTGTAAAAAAATATGAACCCTTTCCTGGTCAAAATTTTCGATTTCCAGCTCATAATAAGGACGCCTGAACAAATGCTCCACCGAATGGAAATACTGACTTCTACCGGAGAACACCAATCTTAGGCATGAACCGTCATTCCGACCGTTCACCCGTCCTGCCGTCCGCAACAACTCCTCAATGAAATGCCTGAAATATCTGTCATCATCCCCTGTAAGCTGACGTTCATCCATGCCGTCTAAAATTAGCAAGGTTTCCTTCCCATGAAAAAAAGCTTCCCCGTGTACAAAGGGCGTCAATTTGCGAAGGACGGTGAATAGATCTGTGTCCAGCAGCCCAAGGTTACGAAATTCGTAGAACAGTACCTGGCAGGGAGGCTTTTCCAATTGCCCGATATCCCTGGCCAGCAGGTAATGAATAAACATCCTGAGGCTGGACGATTTGCCATGGCCGGGTTCCCCGTGGAGAATGATCGGTTCTGCGTTGGCATTTGGGTCCTCATCGCCGTCCTGCCCGGTCAAAGAGATCAATTCTAAAATCAAGTCTTGTTTTAAAAGTCTTTTATCCTTTTCCGACCATTGTCCGGGATTGTCCTTACAATGCGTCACTGTTAATCCCGGGATAATGTAAATATCCGCCAATCTTATGTCCGGATCAATCGGCAGAGGATTGGAGATGTTTTCTGCAATGATCTGTCTTAAATGATCTTCATGCTCGGCTTCTGACGAAGGTTTCCTAAGGGCCTGAATGGATCGCAGATCTGCCACTCTGGACTCCCCAAGCGTATTAACCAGGTTTTTGTGAAAGGCATCAGTGAACCACTTGCGAAACCCTTGAAAATCCTGGATGGAGCCCTTCTCGGCAAGCTGCTCTTCGGGTAAAAGACTGCGCAAACAAAGATAATAGTCCCAAAAACGCGGATGCAGAGCAGGGTGGTCAACATCCAGAACAAGGGGATTGAACGCAAGTTTTGCAGCTTCTTTTTTGAATACATCCTTGCGATCTTTCGTAAGGGCTGAGGCAAACGACTCGATGTAAATGGCTTTTAGTTGATCCGGCGTATCATCATCTGATTTCAACAGCTTTGCAAGCTCTTTTGCCGCCTCGCCGGGATTCATCGTCACAGCTGCGACAAGCATGCCTGTCAACCATTCCGGATCTTTGACTTTATCTTTGATATCATTGAATTTTTTAGAAGGATTCATCACCTGTTTATATGATACTTTGTTGTGGATGCCAACCATATTGAGAGGATTTGTACAGAGTGGCTTCTGGGTCTCTGTAAAATCATAACTTACACAGCGCAATCCAGGCGTCATCATCCTTGCTTCGGCGGGTGAGACGCACATCGTGGTTTCCGTCTTTTAGGAATTGTGCGGCTGTCTGTAGTGCCAGGGCACGGTCCTCTGCAGTTTCTGCCTTTCTGAATATGGTGTCCATATCTAAAGCGGCTTTGACATAATAGTCCTCTGGGAATCTGAGCCCATTAAAGTTAAGCCCTGTTTCCCAGTCAGAGGTTTGTCTGTCCTCAAGCATAATCCTGTCCTCCTAAAGTCGGCTGGTGACAAATGCGGCGGCGGAATCAATGATATTACTGTTGCCGATGGTGGCGTAAAAATTATTCTTTTCCATTTCCAGTTCGCTTTTCCGTTGCATCAGATCTTTGTACTCTGTTGGGCTGATGGTATTCCCTTCATAGGTTACGGCCCGGTTCTCTTCCATTATTTTAAGAGATTGCAATGAGGTCAGGATGATACGTATGTAGCTAAGTGCCCCCTTGAAATCTTTGGAAAAAGTCGTTGTCCTTGCGGTCAGGTCCTTGTTGCTACTGCGTGCGACATAATAGGTTTTTGTAGACGCATCCTGGGGAATAAATTTGCCTAATTCGTCGAGTAAGGCAGCCTGACGTCCTGCTTCCACGCTTTTTTCCTCGGTTTTGAGTGTTGTCAGCTGGTCATAAATCTTGGACAGGAGATTAATATCATTAACCGTCACATTACTCACCGGGCCGAACCCGAGCCCGGAAATGGCCTTGCTGCTTTCCGGGGGGGCTGCCACAGCCGCGTCTCCGGTGATAAACGAGCTGTTGATGTCTGTTTTTCCGAACACGCCTGATTTTTCACGTGTCAGCTTAAAATCACTGATGACACTTGTGGCTTCGCCCAGTTCGGCGGACTTGCCGTCCGGTGTCTTGGGCGCCTTATACCAGAAGGGCCTGCTGCCTTTTTTTCCAGGGGCAACCAGGACTGTTCTGGATTTAATACCAATATTACCTTGGACGGGTTGCTGGGGGTCTGTTGTTTTGGCCTCAAGTGCGATACTGGCCCGCTCAGCGTGGTAATAGGTAATGGCATTTGAACAGCCTGCCGCTGTCAAGATCGCCAAAAAACATAGGATGATTATTTTTTTCATAGCATCCCTCCTTTCAACGGCCGTAAATCTTGTTACGCAGTTCGCTGATCTGCTCGGGTTTTTTCGCCAGTTTTTCTGCGGGATCTCCGCCAGCCACGAATTCCGAGACCGTAATCTGGTTCAGCCCTTGGATTTCAGCCTTGTTGATGGATAACATGGACATGGCATCCTGGTTCTTCCCCTTTTTCGGGACAACAGCATAAATATCCCTGTCATAACCCAGGGAGAACTTTTGAACGCCCTCAGTGCCCAAGCCAAGATTCAATCCCAGTGACGCCTCCTGAACATAAACCATGTGCGATGCCGTGCATCCGACGGCCAGCCCTGATAATATTAATCCGCATAACATCATACCCGTGATTTTCTGCATCGCCATTCTCGCCTCCTGTTTTACTCATTAACATTTGCGCAAATCTTGTGTTTTTTGTCTTCCATATTGAGATAAAAAAAACTGAACGATTTGTCCGTGGGTATCTGGACCTTCCTATTCCTGGTGATACCCAGGTTACCTGAAAGGGATATCGGGGACAATTCCAGACCAAGCCCGATCCGGTTGATCTCCACAACAAAGGGCGTTTCTGAGTATTCCGTCGCCTCCGTTTCAGCCTCCACAGGGCTGGTGCCCAGAAGCTGCTCGATGCAGTGGTCAGGATTTTCTGTCAGGACAGGGAACAATTGTTCGCGTTCAATATATCCAATTTGGAATCCAATGGCATTATCCGTATATAAATAAATCCCACGAGCCTTTGTATAGACCGTTTTTGCATTGAGGGTATTGGTTTCCTTGCAATCCAGGAAGGCTTTCAGCCCGCTGTGGTTGATGGAACACCCTGTAAGTATGATCAGAGTGACCCCTGCGGCCAATTGGAAACCTATGTGTGAAAAACGACGAATCATAGAGGCCTTTGCCCGCCCCCCTGCGATCGGGAGGATGTTATCTAAGATAATAAAACGGAGATCCAAAAATCCTGAGCAGGATCAATCCGCCTTATTGGATAATAAGCAGTAACACGAATTGTAGCCATTGATCCATAAATCTGAATTCACTGAGAATGCTTTATTGATTCTCCATAGCGTTTCTCCCTTGTAAAGTAAAGCCTTTTGTTGGCTCAGGGCAAACGCGAGTAATTCATCCCAAGTGCCTATTGATTTGTTGGTAATTCCCATCACCCAAATATGACTTCCTCCAGGTACTTCAGATTATGCTGGAGGTCATCGCAATTGGCGAGACATCGGCTGGCCCCTGGTTAGAGCTGTCATAATAGGTCTTTGACACCAAAGAGAAGATTTGTTTCCTACCCGGCCAAGTTATGCTACGATTAATCGCTATTTTGTTTGACTGCTTGAGGTTTCATGACTATCTGGTTTCGAGTTGAAATTAGGATGTAATCAAATTGATCGAAAAATCATTAAGCTACTATCGCACAAGCCTTGCGGATGGGGAGCGGATGGCGCCAAGGCTTCCTAAAAACCCCATCACAATTGAACATATCACTGATATCACATTCAAGAGGGTTCATGGATACTATAAGACTAAGGATGCGCGCTCCTATGACATAATTGCAAGCCCGTTCCGGATAACCAGAAAGGCGTTTTCAGGACAAAAAAAAATAAATGATATTTTTCCTTTTTGGATACCGCTGCGTCTTTCCGAACAATCCGGCCTACTTCCCCCGGCAAATGAAAGTTTGGTCCCCTGGTTTATCAGAGGTGTGTTAGAACCCAACAATCTGAGCTATTCATACTACCCAGCACTTGCCAGTGTCGCAAAACTGGATGAGGAGTTAAGCCTTTTCCAATGGGATCGCAGCGACCTTGGCACCTACTTGAAGCAAGCCAAAACCTATTTTGAAAAGGTAAATGGAAAATCGTGGGATCAGCTTGCGCTTGATGGTTGGGTTTTAGATATTGAAAACTGGACCGTTATTAAGGCAGATCCAAAGGGTATGGCAGCCAATATCTCTGGTTTGTACGAGTATCTTGCCCAAAAAGACAACCTACCCCCGCTGCTAAACACCGTATTAGACTTTTCTCCTTCAACGCCGGAATCAATTGATGATTTGGACCTTGCCTTTGCAACAATGTCCCATAAAGGGCAGATGTCCGGAGAGTACCCCCTTGCAACTTCCCAAAGAGCGAGCATTGTGGGATTCAGTCGTTTAAAAAAAGGCGATATCCTTGCGGTTAACGGCCCGCCTGGCACAGGAAAGACCACACTACTCCAAAGTGCATTCGGGCACGCAATCGTCCAAAGCGCCCTAAAAGAGAAGGAGGCGCCGGAACCTGCAAGGATACTAGCGTGCTCCATGAACAACCAGGCCATCACAAATATCTTAGACAGTTGTCAAAACATCCCGACAACTCCTGGCCTTTTTGAGCGCTGGTTGCCTGAACTTCCGTCCTTTGGGACCTATCTAACCAATAAGCTGGAGGGTGACAAACTAAAAACCGCCCTTGAAAAAGGGTATTTGCCCCTTTCAAAGGTTCAAGGCAATCCCCCCCTCCACGGATGGTACAACGATTACATTGAAGCTCACTCCCCGGAAGAGTGCATGGACTACTTTAGATCCCGGTTTAACAAATATTTTGGGAAGAAAGCCCTGTCTGCGGATCAAATGTTAACCCTGTTAAAAAAAGAGATTAAACAACGCCAACGCAAAATTGAGCAATATCTGGAAACCGTCAAATTTTTAAAAGACATGGGTGTTGATGACAATGTTGCAGACAACATCAAAAAAGAACAGGAAGAACTTGAAAACCAGGAAGAGCAAATTAGAACTCATCTGAGAACCTGTTCTATAGTGCTGCAGAAAGTTCAAGATATGCAACCGAAAAAGACCTTGTTAAACAAGGCGCTTTCCATAATTTTGCCTGAAAAAAACAATCTTCAGGAAAAACTGGCTTCGATTTTAGAATGCATAGATTTACCAGATGACCTTTCCCTTAATCCTACTGATACTTTCGACGTGCGCCTCCAATCAAAAATAATTGATTTGGATGTAAGACTTAAAAAGGGTGTTGAAATCGATAACTCTAATTAAATGAAATATAACAAGTTTTCAGTCGGTTAGAAGTTGAAAAAGCCTCTGTTTAGTTGTAACTTTCAAGTTACCACACAAAAAAGAAAACAACATC
>MDTD01046205.1_pt1 | contig 10246 bp, 7 predicted proteins | sample 811221 | NCBI WGS metagenome assembly MDTD01 (sample SAMN05326646, study PRJNA326480) | marine metagenome | isolation source: seawater | place: Pacific Ocean: South West | collected 2011
TAAAAGGGCTTCATATAACGACTTCTGGCTCTTTGCCCTTAAGAAGAGTTTGAAGTGAAATTAGCAGATTTATCATAACAAGTGGCATGTATAGGTTACGAGATATGGCCTGTATTGCCTCTTCAAACAATTGATTTACTCCATAAAAATTTATCCTGGGGTATTGATCGTTAAACATTTTAAATGCTTCAAGCAAAGCAGGATTATCAGTGAAGAAACTCTCTCCATTTTTTTCCCTAGATGCTAGATTAATCCACATTTGTGCAAGATTGATTCTAAAAACGAATTCTTTTTGATTTCTAAAAGCCAGCATAGAAAAAGAATTAATAGTGTTATTCCAAGCCATTTTATCAAGAGCTGTCATCTCGTTAATGATTTTTTGACCCTCTAATATTGGGTCCTCAATTTCTTTTTCTATGAGTTCTTTTGCTAGACCCATATTTCCATTTGAAAATATTGCAAGCTGCATTGATTTTAAATTATCTATCCCTTCGCTTTCTAAAAATTCTCTAGCTTTTTCTAATGAAATATTTGGAAAGACTATTTGCTGACACCTGCTCGAAATAGTTAAGGGCAACTTCGATTTTTGATCGGTTACTAAAATGATTGAGGTATTTTTTGGAGGTTCCTCAAGTATTTTAAGGAGTGCGTTAGCTGATTCCCCAGCTCCTTCAGACAAAAGGTGAGCATCAAAGATTATAACAACTTTTCTGCCGGTCGTCTGAGATTTCAAATAAATTGATTTTTTTAAGTAGCGAATTGAGTCAATAGTAATCCTTCTCGCGTTGGGGAGTTCAACCTTATAAAATGGATTTTTACTTTTTAGCTCCAATGAAGAAATATATAAATCAAATTCATCGGCGCTTAAATTCTTTAATGGATCAGTGCCCTTGTTTGATTTTGACGAAGCTGGCATTGGAAAAATAGAATGCAAGTTCTCATGCTGAAGTTTTGAAAACTTCACGCATGAAGAGCAAGTGTCGCAAGAGTTATCAACGCTAGATGCGCAATTAATCAACTTTGAGAATTCTATCGCCATCCACTCTTTTCCCGATCCAGAATTACCCGTAAAAAGATACGATGTTCCAACTTTATCGTTTGATTTTATTCTTGTCAAACGACTCCATACCTCTGGCTGAATGTTAAATGCTTTCATCTTTTCCTCAACCAGTTTTCAGGGTTTAGTTTTTTACCTTCGCCCCATATTTCAAAGTGAAGTTGCGATCCGTTTATTGATCCTGAGTCACCCATATAAGCAATAACATCTCCACTATTAACTTGACTGTCAACATTTGTTTCTACGTTAGTAACGTGACTGTAAACGGTGTAAAATCCACTTCCATGATCAATGATGATTGTTGTACCGTATCCCCTAATGAAGGTAATAGTTGTTACCACGCCACCCAAAACAGTCTTTATCTCCGATCCGGGCTTCCCCTTGATATCAATTCCAGGATTTTCGGTCGTGGTTTTTAGCTTTGGATTCCATTGTCTGCCAAATTTTGAAGCCACCCTTCCTTCTGCGGGCCAGGCCAATTGACCTTTAAGCTTAGGAAATTCTTTAGACTGTAAAGCCATTTGCTGCTTTCGTATCCTCTCTTCTCTTTCAAGCCTTGCAATATCTTCACGAATTTTCCTTATGATAACCTCAAGTTGATTCATCCCAGCTTGTTTTTCAGAAAGATAATTTTTTAGCTCTTTCTGGCTTTTTCTTATGCGCGATAATTCTCGCTGCTCTTTTTTCTTCTTGTTTCTAACCTGGGATAGGGTTTGCTCCCTTTCTCTTTTAAGATATCTCTTTTTTCTTAAAGCAGATTCAAGACTTAGTTTTTGTTTTCCAACCTCAATCAAGAGTGAACGTATAGTGTCGTGAGTTTCTCTGTCGATCTTCGAGATTATTTGAAGATATTTTGATCTATAGATTGCCTGCCTCCATGAGGTAGAGCTTAATACTCTTTCTAAATTGGAAAGCTGTCCTTTCTTGTACATAGATGAAAGTCTTTTTGCATAAAGTATTCGAAGTTGTTCTAGCTCATCTTCGCTTTCTCCAATCTTTCTTTCCATCCTTGAAATGTCTGCTACAAGGAGTTTTTCTTCCCTGCCAAGTTCTTTTAATAATTTTTGCAATAAGGAGATTTCCTCTGAAAGATTGCTCATCTTTCTTACAGATGATTTTTCCTTTTTGTTTTCAGAGGCAATGCGTTTTTTTGTTGTTTCTATTTCATCTTTTAGGGATTGAATGGCGCTGTTTTGTGCTTTTAGCTCCCTTTCAAAATCTCTTTGTGATCTTTGGGAAAACGCTGATCCTAATATTAGTGTTAAAATGAAAATTATTTTAAACATCATATGCAATAAAGTACCCATTTGCTAAAGGTAAGGTCAATTTGATTGTTAAACTTACTTTGCTTGTAGTTTTTGGCGTCCTATGTCTATAATCTAACTTCTAAATTAAGGAGTATAAATTGAAAAGCGCAAAATGGGAAAATATCTTCAAAGGCTGGAATAATAAAGAAAGCGAAACAGTGCATACCCTTAAAAAGGTTCCAGTTTTCAAGAATCTTAGTGAAAAAGACTTTTCTGAACTTGAGAAAATGATGCATCAGAGAAGCTATGCCTCAGGAGAATTTATCTTTAAAAATAAGGCTCCTGGCGAGGGTATGTATATTATCATGCGTGGTTCAATTAAGATCACCATTGGAACCAATGAGGGTAACGAAAACACTCTTGCAGAGTTGAATAAGGGTGAATTTTTTGGAGAGTTGGCACTTTTTGATGATGAACCGCGATCAGCTAATGCTATAGCATTAGATGACTGCATTCTTTTAGGTCTATTCACTCCTGACCTTATGATCCTTCAAGAGCGAAATCCTGTTCTCGGTCATAAAATAATGTTTAATCTTGGTGGATTATTGGGTGAGAGACTACGAAAGACCAATCACCTTCTAATCAAGGAACAAGCTAAATGATTCCTAAAGAGTCAAATTACATTCAACAGATATACAGGATAATTGTATTTCTAATTGGTTTATGGTTTCTGAATTTAGTATGGCCGTATATATCAGATGTAATTCTAATGCTTGTATTTGCTTTTTTATTTACAACGATTCTTTTATCAAGCGTTGATGCATTTGAAAGAAGGATAGGAAATCGAAATTTATCGGTCTTAGGTGTAGTGGTTGTTTTGCTTGGTGCTATTACCACGTTCCTTGGAAGTTTTATATCTCAAATATCTTACCAGGCTCAAGAGTTTTCACAAAGAGTCGATCAGGAAACAATGACAAATGAGTTTAAAATTCTTGGTGAAAAACTGACATCAGCGCTACCCTCTTTCATGCAAAACGATCAATCTTCATCTGATTATTTAGCTGCAAAGTTAACTGAAATCACCCAAGCTGTTCTTGGTTCTCTAGGGTCTTTGGTTGGAACGGTTGGCAACTTCATGTTTATAGCAGTGATGGTGTTTATATTTACCATCATTTTACTCTCAGAATATCATACTTTTAAGAAAAAGCTTGTAAACTCAATACCCAACAAATATTTCGAAGTTGGTCTTAAGCTTATTTACAACATTGAAAAATCTGTATCGAGCTATTTGAGAGGGCAATTTCTTTCCGCTGCAAGCGTTGCAGGGATGTCAATAGCTGGGCTTCTTACTTTAAATTTTTTTGGAGCAAACATCACACTAGTAATCTTCATTGGAATCATCGCCGGCTTAGCAAATCTTATACCCTTGGTTGGTCCATTTGTAGGAATGGTACCCGCTCTCATTATTGCTTTAATGAATAACATAGGAAATGATGCTGCTACTGCTCATATGTTTTTTGGGGCTATTCCATCGCCTTTCTTTGCTATTGATATCATTTTCATGTTTTTAGTTGTTCAGCAAATTGAAGGCAATCTTATCACTCCTGCTCTCGTTGGTAAGAGCGTTGGTTTGCATCCTATGCTTGTTATGATTGTTCTTTTGATTGGGGGCACTTTGCTTGGTCCGCTAGGAATGTTGTTTGCAGTACCAGCAACTGGGGTGATCAAGGTGATATTAATAGAGATAGCGTTTTTACGAAAAAATGCTCATCTACTTTAATTTTTTTCTATTCTGTACAGCCTGTATTCAATAAACGTAAGCGATATTTCTTCTCTGTTTGGTGTCTCGTAAATCCAGAGTTGATTTTGCTTCTGTGGTCCACTTAAAATGATATCTTTGGGTAGCCCCATTATATTTTCTACTTCTGATGTAGTCATACCAACAACGATAGGGGTTTTCTCTTCCTCCTCTGCTCTGCTATCGCTTAGTTTTTGATCTATTCTTTGTCGAAGATCGTACTCTTCTATTGCATTCAGCTTTTTCTTGAGCTGATCTAGGATCTTAAGATTAGACGGGCTCAACCCTTGGGTGAGTTCTTGTGACTCTTCAAGAGCGTATACTACAAATTTTAGGGAATTGACGTCTTTTAGTGAATCCGCCATTGATAAGAGATCGGAGGCAATTCTATGCTTGTGTGTTCCAATTTCAAATGCGAGAGCAGGGTCGATTTTTTGTGCTGCTTGAAAATAATCAAGGGCTCGATCGTAAAGTCCAATCTTATATAGCTGCTCTCCTTTGGACATGAAATTATAAATTTTAAATCGATCTATATGATGTTTAATGTCTGGGTACCATCCGGAAACCATTGTGGCATGAGCAATTGCTGTATCTGACTCACCCTCATAAAGCCATTTTTCTGCACGCTCAATCTCTCGATAGCTAATTTCTCTTAATCTTTCATTAATTACATCAGCTAAAAGGGTGTCTGCTAGCGATTTTGCTCTAATATATTTTTCAACCGCTCGCACAACAAGCCCTCTTTCATCAAAGCTCATTCCTTGCCTCATTAATTGGTAGGGAATTTTTCTATCACTCTCTATCGCTAACTTCAAAGCGCTTTGAATATTTGCATGGTTGGGATTTTCATCGACAAATTCATTCAAATAACGTTTTGCAGAAATGTAATCCTTAGAATAATAATATGACTTTCCGATGTCACCTTTGGTTTGTTGACCACCAAAAAAAACTGATGCCGTTGCATAAACTCCAGCGGTTTGAATATTGAAGCTTTTAATCGGTGTGATATCGTTGGGGTCTCTTATTCGGTTTATGTTTGTTGATGTAAATTTTAAATCCAATCCAATCGAAAATCGATTAGCAAGCCCTCTATCAAGAATGTACCGCGCTCCAACAGTCAAAGATTGAGATGGCCCGTAGCCAAGCGCAGATGACTCATTTTTATAAAACTCTGAAATCGCCATTCCATAAGTATATCTGTACGTTGAGAACCAACTTTCAAACCACTGAAGAATAAGCGATTGACTCCAACTTAACTCCATTAAACTGGCATTAAATTTTGAATCTTTTTTCCAGGACTGGTTTGATGAGCTCCAATCATCAGGAATTTTTGAAGGCATTAAAAGAGAGCTATATCTAATATTGATGCCGGTATGCATGTCAAGCCAGCTGTTTTCAAACAGATAGTAGGCAAGATTTGTTTTGACTAGATCAAGATCAATCTGGTGACCTATTCTTGATCTAAGATCTCCCCCATTAAATGACGTCAACCCTTCAGTCTCGTAAGACATCCATTTATTCCTTAGACCTCCTAAACCTAAAAACCCACCTCCGCTGTTATAACTAAAACCGTAACGAAGCTCAATTGGAATAAAATTCACAGGACGATGAAATTCTCTTCTTTTAAAAATCCGATCAAAAATATATCCTTTTTCGTAGTCATTTGGATCAATTCGATCTAACGAAAAAATGCGAAAAATAATTGAGCGTATTCTGCTTGAATCTTGCTCAGCATATTGAGCGCTCACTGAAGAAAAACTCAATATTAGTAAAGTAGTTAAAATTATTTTTTTCAGCATCGTTAATAGTATAATAGGTGTATTTTATTGGACAGCGAAATATACGATTATTGTGAATGTTGTTTAGCAAGAATAAAATGTTATGAAACTTATGTTTCTAATCTTTCTACAATACAGTAATTACATATCAATTTATTTCGCATATATTACATTTATGTTAATGAAAATTAAAAAATATTTACTGATACTCTCATTGTCTTTGCTATTCAATGATAGTTTAATTGGTCAAAATTTCAGCATCGCTCGAATACATTATTCAGGTGGAGGAGATTGGTACGCTGACCCAAGCAGTCTACCCAACCTCATAAACTTCATTTCTGAAAACACGACCATCAAAATCGAACCTAATGAATTTAAGATCAAACTTACGGATCAAGAGCTGTATAACCACACATACCTATACTTAACTGGTCATGGAAATATTAGATTGAACGATGAAGAAATTGGTGCCCTTCGGAGCCATCTACTTCAGGGCGCGTTCTTGCATGCAGATGATAATTATGGTATGAACGATTCGTTTAGAAGAGAGATGAGAAGAGTGTTTCCAGATAAAGAGTGGATAGAGCTGCCTTCTGACCATCCCATCTATAATTGCTACTATAAATTTCCAAACGGACTTCCGAAAATTCATGAGCATGATAATAAACCTCCCCAGGGTTATGGGTTGTTCCATGAAGATAGACTGATAGCATACTACTCCTACGAATCCGACCTTGGAGATGGCTGGGAGGACAGTGAAGTTCATAACAACCCTGAAAATGTAAGAAACGCAGCCCTCAGAATGGGCGCTAATATTGTTTGGTACTCTTTAACACAGTAAAGCTATGGATACTATAACCCACTACCTTCAAACACTCAGAAGAAAGGTTTTTTTCAATGACATAAGGTTGTTTTTTTGGAGGATGTATTTTGTTTTCATTGTATTTCTCTTCGTTATAATAATTCTTGAAAGCCTGCTTTATCTATCGATTTTACAACGTAAGGCGATCGTTTTTGGATTTTCTGGATTTAGCATCGCTGTAATTTTTTCAACCATGATTTATGGAATCTTTGTATTCAGTGACCGTATAAAAAAATACCAACTTTCAACGCTTGCTTTGGAGGCAGGTGAAGCAGGTATGGAAAAAAAGGATATGCTACTTAATGCATACCAGCTTGAAAATCAAAAGGAATCCTCTTATTCCTTGGACCTTGAACAGTCCTTCATTGAGGCTGTAAGATCAAAACTGATTGAACCCAAAAGCTCTTCTTTGATCCGAAGCGATCTAATCAATAAATGGAAGACCATCCTTTTTTATGCATTTATGTTCATATCGGTTTTTATTTATTCATCTTGGAAGCACAGTGTTTCTTCTGTGTATCGATTGGCGCATATCAATACAACATTTTCTCCTCCTGTTCCATTTGAATTAAAAAGTGAATCAAAATACATCGCTATTTTAGGAGGAGAAAACGCAACCGTTAATTTTAGCGCGAGTGGAAACGCGCCTGATTCTTTATTTATTGAATTCAAACCCCTGGCTTATCAAAAAGATAAAGATAGCTTAATAGTAAAAACCGCATACAATGAAAATGGTATCTATGAGACTGATCTGTCTGAAGTATTTCAAAACTACAGATACCGTGCTTATCTCCCCTCAACTAAATTTTGGCAACCTTGGAATGAGATCAGCTCGAAGAGTTATTCAATTTCAGTGACCGATAGGCCTTCAATTAGTGACCTGGTCATTAAAATAAATTATCCAAACTATACGGGGCTTGCCCCAAAAACTCAAAAAGCAAACCAATCTGAAATTCTTGCTCTTCCGGGCTCTGAAATTGATGTAAGTCTTCGATCAAATATTAATTTGGAAGAGGCAAGGCTGATTTTAAATGGAAATGATTTAGATATGTTGGTGCGCAATCGAACTGCAAAACTTACCATTCCAATGACTGATAGCAGTACATTTTTTATCAGCTTAAAAGATGAAAGAGGTATCACAAATCGCAACCCAATTCCTTTTCATTTAAAATTTGTAGATGATCTATACCCGCGTATTAGCGTTATCAAACCAGCTCCCATTATTGAACTGGGAGGAGATCAAGCCATTCCAATACTCATGAATATCGATGATGACTTTGGCTTTACAAAACTTCAACTCTCGTATGAGATACATCGACCTAACTACATTGACGCAGAGCCAAAAATATCAATGTTCTCAATTAGCAGTTTGGACACAAGTAAAAGCCAGCAGCAAGTTGCCACAAATTGGGAAGTTCAAGGTTTAGGACTCATGCCTGAGGATGAGCTTCATTTCCGATTTGAACTCTATGACAATGATATTGTATCTGGGCCAAAAAAACAAATTTCTGATATTTTTATAGCAAAAGTACCATCGCTAAATGATCTATTCATGTCTTATGAAAATAAAGAAGAGGATATAATTAGTGAAGCGCAAAAAGAATTCGAGCTGGTAAGAAAACTTAAAGATCGTATTGAAAAGACAAGGCTTGAACTTTTGAAGACTGACAAACCAGATTGGGAACAACAACAAGCAATAAAGAACTCGCTTGATGAAGCAAAAGATCAAATCGAAAATTTTCAGAAGCTAAACGAAAAGCTTGATCAGTTAAACAGTCAAGCAAATAAGCACGATCTTTTTTCAAAGGAAATGTTAGCAAAATTCAATGATCTACAAAAACTCATTGAAGAAATATTGCCTCCTGAGCTGTTGAACGATTTAGACAGGATGCAAGAAGCCTTAGATGCATTAGATATTGATGATATGATAAGCGCTCTTGAAAATATGTCCAATAACATGAATCATATGGAAAAAGAGCTTGATAGATTTTTAGATATTTTCGAGAGGGTGAAAGCTGAACAAAAAATTGATGAAGTAAGAAAAAGGCTAAAGGAGCTGGTCAACAATCAGGATAACGTTGATAGGCAAATTCGCTCCACTAACAACACTACAGATTTTTCAAAATTTAAAAGGCTCTCGCAAGAAGAAAAATTGATACAGAAAGAAATGAATGACGTTTTAAACGAAATTGATTCATCTATAGACCCAATTAAAAGATTTAGCAGGAAAACAGCTCAAGGACTAGAAAGCCTTAGTGAAAGCTCAGAGGTTAAAATGGCAAAAGGTCACATTCGCGATGCAATAAAAAAACTCAATGAACAAAAACCATTTGAAGCTATGGATGCTAGTTTTTCAGGATTACAATCAATGCAATCAATTCAAAATTCGATGAATCAAATTTCTCAAGATTTTCAAAAACAGACGACTCGAGAAATGGCAAAGAAATTCCGTGGTATCCTAAAAGATCTTCTCTCAATTTCGAAGTCTCAGGAATCTTTGCAGAAAGAAACCAGTGAAATACCTGCAAATTCTCCAAGGCAGAATGATTTAGCAAATAAGCAGCAGGTACTTCAAGATCAGCTTATTCAAACAATGAGCAAGGCTATGGATCTTTCAAAAGAAACATTTCTTGTGACTCCTGAGATGGGTCAAAAACTTGGAAAAGCAAATGCTCAAATGGCTGCGTCAAAAACAAAACTAGCTGAAAGAAACAGTAGAGGTTCTCTAGGCAATCAAGGATCGGCAATGATGAATTTGAATGAAAGCGCAAGGTCAATCATTCAAACCATTAACAAAATGCAGGCAGACGGATCTGCAAGTGGATACGAAGAATTTTTAAGCCAAATGGAAAAGATGTCTAATCAGCAAAGAAATGTAAATGAACAAGGTATGCAATTGGCATTGGGCCAAATGGCATCTTCGGCGCAGCAAAATCTTTTAAGCAAGATGTTAGGACAGCAGCGAGACATTCAAAATTCTTTAAAGCAACTTATGAGAGAGCTTGAGGAAAATGGTGATGGGAGTCTTGGAGATTTGGGTGGTGTTGCCAGAGATATTGAAGAGGTTATCAACCAGTTAGGTCAAAATAATTTTGATAGATCTGTCATGGACAGGCAACAACAAATTTTAACCCGAATGCTTAACGCTCAAAATTCAATGACCGAGCGTGGACTGAATGACGAACGAAAATCAAAGACTTCATTTGGTGTTGTCAGCAAAGCACCGTCTGGCCTTCCGGACGATTTAGGACAAAGACAGTTGCTAGTTTCGAAGGCAATGGACGACGCCTTAAGTGCAGGTTTTTCCCGTGATTATCAAACAATGATTAGGCGCTATTTTAACTCGTTGAATGATACAGGTTTATTATATCGAATGGATTCTACTGTAGTACGTTAAATGCAAAGAATTTTCATATCCACTGCATTAGTATTGTCTTGTTTTAAGATCAACGCTCAGGTTCAGATCTTTGAAGACAGCGAGCCCCGTTTCATTCAGGCAATGAA
>MDTD01191425.1_pt1 | contig 10246 bp, 6 predicted proteins | sample 811221 | NCBI WGS metagenome assembly MDTD01 (sample SAMN05326646, study PRJNA326480) | marine metagenome | isolation source: seawater | place: Pacific Ocean: South West | collected 2011
ATCGGGTTGCCCCACTCCGGCCATTCCGGCGGGGTCAGCGGCAGGCTGGCGTCACTCATGGTGTTGAGCACGTCCACAAACGGGACTTGCGCCACCACGCATTTGAACAACTCCGGTCGCATGTTGACCACCGCACCCATCAGCATACCACCGGCGCTGCCGCCACGAATGGCGATGTTCCCGGCGCGGGTGTAGTTGTTGTCCACCAGATACTCGGCAGCGGAGATAAAGTCCTTAAAGGTATTTTTCTTCAGGTTTTGCTTGGCCGCTGTGTACCAGCTGTAGCCCATTTCCATACCGCCACGGATATGCGCCACCACGTAAATGATGCCTCTGTCCACAAGGGAAAACAGGCTGTCATTAAACGCGGCTGACATCGACAGGCCGTAAGAGCCATAACCGTACAGCAGCAACGGCGCAGACCCGTCCAGCGGGGTATCGTTGTGGTACAGCACCGTCAGCGGAATCGGCGTGCCGTCATGGCCACGGGCAAACACACGCTTAACGGTGTAGTCGTCCGGGTTATGACCACTGGGGATTTCCTGCTCCTTCACCAGTACCCGCTGTTGGGTGGTCATGTCATAGTCATACACCCGCGCGGGCGTGGACGGTGACGCGTACACAAAACGGAAGGTGTTGGTATCAAACTCGGCATTGGTGCCGGGCCGCAGGGTATAGGCCTCTTCCGGCTGGGAAATGAGGTACGTTTCCTGCGTGTTCAGGTTGATGACGAAGTATTCCGGCAGGGCATTGCGCATGTGGCGCACCACCAGCCAGTCCTTAAACAGGCTGAAGTCTTCCAGCAGACTGCCAGCTTCGTAAGGCAAAACCTCAACCCAGTTGTCAGCCGCAAGCTTGTCATGCGCTGTCATCATCAGCTTGAAGTCCACCGCGCCATCCCTGTTGGTCAGAATGTACAAGCCTTGCGGGTGACTGTCCACATGGTACTCCACATCTTTCTGGCGTGGCTCCACAACCTGCAGGTTATTCTCCTGCGGGGTGGTGGCATCCATCAGCCAGGTTTCAGACGTGGTGTGGTCATGGGTGTTAATCATCAAATAACGGTCGTCCGAGGTACGGCCCACCCCCACAAAAAAGGCATCATCCTTTTCGGTGTAGAGCAACACATCGTCCTCACGCGTGCCAATGGTATGGCGGTACACCCACTTGGAGCGCTGCGTTTCCTCATCGCGCCGAACATACACAAGCGTCTGGCTGTCTATCGCCCATTCAAAACTGCCCGCGGTGTTTTCAACCCTTTCCGGCAGCTCTTCACCTGTGGTGGTGTCAACAATCCGCAGGGTGTAAAACTCCGACCCTTTGGTATCCACCGCATAGGCAAAAAAGCGATGATCCGGGCTGATGCTGGTCGCTACAACTTTAAAAAAGTCATGGCCTTCCGCCGCCTGGTTGACATCCAGCAGCACCTCTTCCGCATCCGTGCCTTTTTCTTTGCGGCAATAGATGGGGTACTCCTTTCCCTCCTCGTAGCGTACATAATACATGTACGGGCCGTGGGGGTAGGGGGCGCTGTTGTCCTGCTCTTTCATGCGGCCGCGCATTTCCGCCACCAGCTTTTCCTGCAGAGCTTTGGTGGGGGCCATCACCGCATCGGTATAGGCGTTTTCCGCATCCAGATAGGCCCGGATGTCCTCAGACAGGGTTTCCGGTTCTTTTAGAACCTCCTGCCAGTTGGTGTCTTTCAGCCAGGCATAGTTGTCCACGCGGGTGTCCCCGTGCTGGGTAACCTCTTCCGGCCGTTTTTCGGCGGACGGCGGCGTGGGTTCAAGGTTAAAAGCGGTGTTGGGCATGGCATCCTCTTTGTTTGACCTGCTACCATAATAAAGTGACAGGCCCAAGGCAACGAAGATAATGCCCATAATGACAGAAAAGAAGAGAACAGAGGAAAGCATAAAGCATTCTCCTTAACACAAGGTTGGTTGAAAAAGCGAACGTTTGAGATAAGTCGTCTATAAGCGGCTAAAACTTAACAGTTGCTGCATACAGAGTCAACAAAAAAAGCCCCCGTTAAGGGGGCAACCGTAAACAGGTTAGTCAATATAGCCGAGTTTTTTGGCCAGTTTTTCCGCTTCATCCATCCACGTGGTGATAGAGGCGGAAATGCCGTTGACCCAAAACTGCGGGTCGGTCGGGTCCAGCCCGAACGGGGCCATCAGTTCCTTGGCGTCTTTGGTGCCGCCGGCACGCAGCAGCTCAAGGTACATCGGCTCAAACTGGTCGCCAAAGTCGTCTTTTTTGGCAAACAGGCTTTGGGTGAACAGCTCGCCAAAGGCGTAGGCGTACACATAAAACGGGCGCATAAAGTGGCCCACATAGCACCACAGGCGTTCCATGTCGCTATAGCTGAACAGGTCACCATCTTTACCGTAGAGCTCTTCGGTAACTTCCATCCAGATGTGGTTAAAGTCTTCCACCGTCAGTTTGCCTTCGGCCCGCTTGGCGTGGCAGCGTTGCTCAAACAGCGAAAAGCTGATTTGCCGCACCACCGTATTCATGAAGTCACTGGCTTTGTCCATGTACATCACCAGCCGTTCTTCATCGGTTTTGGCCTGCGACAGCAGGTACTGGAACGTTACCATTTCACCAAAAATACTGGCGGTTTCGGCGTAGTTCATCGGCGCGCGCCATTGCAGGGCCCCTTGGGCTTCAATAGCCAGCAGGCCGTGCACACCGTGGCCCAGCTCATGGGCGGTGGTCATGACATCGCGTACCGAACCTTGGTAATTGAGCAGGTTGAAACTGCGCGCCTTGTCTGGATACATACCAGAGGCGTTAAACGCGCCGCCCTGCTTACCTTTGTACGGCGGTACGTCCACCCATTGGCTGTCCAGAATTTCCTTCACCAGCCTGGCCAGTGTCGGGCTGAACGATTGATAGGCGGCCAGTACCGTGTCTACACACTCATCCCAGCTGATGGTTCGCTCAGCCGCCATTGGCAGCGGAGCGTTACGGTCTGACCAGCGGAACGGTTCGGTACGGTTCATCAGGGCCTGCTTTAGGCGGTAGAAGCGCTGTGCCTGTTTGGCGCCTTCGGTTGTGACAGCGTCATGCAGGGCGTCCACCGTGGCGTCATCCACCTTGTTGCCAAGGTTGCGTGACGACATGGGTGTGTCAAAGCCGCGTTGGGCATCATCCACACGCTTGGCGCCCATCACCACGTTCAGGGCACGGGCCCTGAAGCGGTCATGGTACTGATCGGCAAAGCCGTCGTTGATGACCTTCATGGCGCGGTAGCGGCGGTCTTCGTCCCGTTCTTCGCTCAGGATATGCAGCATTTGGGTCAGAGATTTTTCCTCACCGTCCATGTCAAAGACCAGTTCGGCTTCCATCTCATCCATGAAATCATCCCACTCGCCATCCCCAAAGGGGCTGCGCATGGTCAGTGCCTGCTCCACATCTTCACTCAGCAGGTACTGGGCGTTTTTGCGGATATCATCCAACATGGGGCGATGATGCGCCACCACGTGGTCAGTACTCAGAAGGTGCAGATAGGCCGCGTCATCCATGGCGGCAACTTCGTGCTCAAAGAACGTCATGTGCACGGCCGCGGCCTGGCCATAGGCCTCTTGCACGCGGGAAAGCACTTTCTTCACCGACGTATTATCAGTTTCGCACGCACTGCGCAGAAACAGGTAATACATCACCCTGGTACCCAGCTTGGTAATGTCCATTTGAGCCGTCAGCGCCGGGCCCAGCTGGGTAGAAAGGCGGCCTTTGTATTGGGCAAAGTCTTCAATAAGGGTCAAAAGTTTTTGTAGGTCGGCGTCAAGTTGCGGGTCATTTTCGCTGCTGTAGAGCTGCGAGAGGTCCCACTTGATGTTTTCCGCCCCGGTTTTGGTCTTACTCATTCGAGTCTCCGTTTAAGCGTTGGTTGAAAAAGGTGTCAGCACAGATATTTGGCTTTTCAGCCGTTAAGGTAAGTGTGACCATAGCAGAAAAAGTAAAAATTAAAAACGCTTTTCCAACTCCGCCAGGCAGGTGTCACGGTCCGGAAAGCCATTTTCCAGCCACCACTTTTCCATATCCCGCAACGCCTGGCCAATGCGCGGGCCGGTTACGTCAAGTGCCATCACATCCTGCCCGGTTAGTGGGAAGGTGGGTACGGTGAAATGTTCCAAGTCGCGAATCACGCCCATAATGCTGCTGGCTTTAAGCGGCTCATCCCCCTGCGTGGCGGCGTAAATACGTAACGAGGCCAAAAATACCTCCTTACCCCGTTGGTAGGCAATCACTTTGGGGGTAAAATTTGGCGTGCCAAGGTTTTGCGCTTCCTGCAGGGCACCAAACACATTTTTAATAAAAGCCTTATGGTTGTTGGAAAGCGCCAAGTTGCCATTGTCGGTCAAATAGCCGGCACTGTGATGGGCGTATAAGCTAATCAACCGTGAAACGGGTTTAACAAAGTCCGGGTACATCGTCACCAGAGAGGTCAGCGCCCCCACGCGGCTCTCGCCCAAATTCAGCGGGGCCAGAATTTGATGATGCTCCATAATTTCCCACGCCATATGCGGTTTGGACTGGGTCAACAGCCGCAGCAGCTCATGGGTAATGCGTTCGGCTGAAAGCTTGGGCAAATAGGCGCTGTGTCCTTTTAAAATCTCCAGCAGTTGCGGTGACGGGCGGTTGCTCGCGTAACCGGCCAAAAAGCGAAAATAGCGCAAAATGCGCAAACGGTCTTCAGTAATACGCTGGGCGGGGTCGCCGATGAACTCCACCACACCGTTTTTTAAATCCCGCACACCATTATGGAAGTCGTACACCTTACCGTCCATATCCATATATAAGGCGTTAAAGGTAAAATCCCGGCGGTTGGAGTCCTCCTCAAAGTTTTCAGTATATTCCACCACCGCGCGGCGGCCGTCGGTTTTAATGTCCTTGCGTAACGTGGTGATTTCCAGCGGCACGTCATCCACCACCGCGGTGACGGTGCCGTGGTCAATGCCGGTCGGCACCACTTTTATGCCCACTGCTTCCAAGCGTTCGGTGACCACCTCTGGCGTGGCGGTGGTGGCCAGGTCCACATCGGTGGTGGGGCGGTTGATGATGATATCCCGCACCACCCCGCCCACCATACGGGTAGTGGCAGGTTGCAGGGCCTCAATCACCTTGGTGATGGCCGTTTTGGGAACGGAAGTGGGAATAAAATACTTCATGAGCGCCTTTTAGTAATCTTTACTCACCGCCATGTTACCCACAAAAGGCAGGGTGTCTTCAAGCCCAAAAAGACGGTAAGAAAATAACGTTACGCCCAAAAGGCCCACCCCAATCAACAATAATTTTACCCACGGCACATGGAAGGCAGGCGGGGTGACGTCTTTGGCTGTGCCTTTTTTCACCGCGTGTTTATACGCCATTTTGATGGCGAGCTGGTACAAAGCGTGAATCACAAACGGCAGCGCTAAATTGGCCAGTGTAATAATCATAATCCGAATCATCGTGCTACCCTAAAATTGTGTTTAAAATGACGGCTCGCCAATGGAAAATAAATGCCCATATCTCCGCGCCGTATAAAATGCTCAACCACCCCCCTAACGCCAAAAATGGGCCATAGGGGAGGGGGGTGGACATGGATGTGCCTTTTAAATAAAACCGTATCACAAATATCGGTAACGCCACAAAAGACGACAGCAGAATAATCAGCGGCAGGTTCAGCCCGCCCGCCCACGTGCCCAGCATGGCCATCAGTTTAACATCACCAAACCCCATGCCGTAATAACCGCGTATTTTATAAAACCCCCAGAACAACAGCCAAAACATCAAAAAGCCGAACAGCATGCCGGCAAAGGTATTCACCGGGTGCAGCCACGGCACAAAAAAGCACAGCGTCACCCCCACAAAAATAGCCGGCACAATTAAAATGTCCGGCAGAATGTAATGGCGCAGGTCAATCAGGGACAGCGCCAGCAGCACCACCGCAAACAACCCATAACCAACGCCCTGGCCATTTGTGCCAAAATGGGCAAAACTCCACGCCAGCCCACCGGCGGCCAACAGCCAGAACAGCGGACGTTTAAAAAGCTCCAGCAGGGCGGCCGGTTCTTCAGCGTCAATATTTAAAATGAGCGGTTCTTGTTTTTCCATAGCGCCCACATTGTAGGCCGAAACCCTTAAAAGAAAAAGGAACTTGAACATCCGATGTACGATTTTTATAAATAAGGGTTGAAAAGTCACCCAACGGTGACTAAACTCTGCCCAAATGATTCATACAAGGCCTTCACAGACCTGAACCAAAGCCCCTTAAAAGGGCTGGGCATGCCTCCCGTAAGCATGTGGAACAGCTCCCACATACAATGCCCGGCCCTTTTAGGGGGTTTGATCATATGAATGATTTTAAAAAGTGAGTTAGCCTTATTGTATAGTAACCCAGTCGGGTTTATATGTTATTTTGTTAAGCATTTAATTTAAAAGGTTTGTTCACGCGTGAAAAATATATTTATTCTGCTTTTACTTTTTCCTTTAAGCTTTGCTCAAGCTCAAGAAAAAGGGCTAATGGCTTCCGTATTAAAAGATAGCTGTCAAAAGTATTTAGAAAGTTCGGAGAATGGTGGTTATGAATATGAGCTGTTTTGTTCGGGATATTTTGAAGCAATAGTTGAAAACAAGCAATTTTCTGAGAATAAAGATATTTTTTCTTGCTACTCAACTTATGGTGAGTATGACCCATACAAGCAAAGAATTCTTAAAGAGTTTATTAAAAAATTTGATAGTCAGACAGATGGTTACCTACGTGCGTATAATCTTTTGAATGATATCATTGATTCAGACTACCAAGAAAAATGTTTAACAGAGGATTGATGAACATGCGTGCTGCATGTTCACCCTGCGGGCGGCTCGCGCGCTCGCCGTCCCGTTTTGACAGCACGTCAAAACGGTCGAACCCCACGGGGTTCTCATCCTGGTCGCCCGGCTTAAAATAAAAAAACACCCAAAAGGGCGTGTGAGTTATTTTATGGTTTATCCTTCGCCTAACCTGAAGGTAAGGCTTCGGCGTTTTACCTCAAAAAAGTCCCCCGGACTTTTTTCTGCCTTTGCGAAATTATTATTTCGCGACGGCAACGGTAAAACGTGGCGCGCCCGAGAGGATTCGAACCCCTGACCTTATGATCCGTAGTCATACGCTCTATCCAGCTGAGCTACGGGCGCGCAATTCGCTACGCTCTTGCGCCCCCAAGCTCAGAACCTTCGACTAACCTGAAGGTAAGTCTCCGGGGCATGGCCTAAAAATAATTCACCGGATTATTTTTTAAACGGCCAGCCAGCTACGGGCGCAAAACTTATATTCGCTATGGAAAAGGTGCGACTTTTCCTTTGCTCTTAGGGGTGCCAGCCTGACGGCTGCGAGCCCCCTAACACCCCATTACTAACATATAATGGTATGTTGATGTGGCATTGGTATACTCGGTTTAAGCGGGGCTTGTCAATGGTTAATTCAATATAAAGCTTTATTTGCATACAAAGCACTTTATTTGCGCAAAATTTTTTGGTAGGGTAAGGGCACTTTTTAGCGAAAGACCTTTTATACCTTTCTCCATTTTCTTCTGGATAGGAGGCCAATACCATGGCTGACAACACGCGGGACCTTGTCCCTCTCAAACTGTTTATGGAAGCTGAGCGCGGCAAAATGAAAGGCCCGCTTCTGTCGACCATTCCCTGTCTGACCACCAACCGGGCCATTTCGCCCACCGCGTCGGTCAGGCGAGTCAAAAAGCGCGGCTATCAAGTCCAGCCCATTAACCAGACGGACCTCAGCCAGCTGTTCGTGCTGTGTCTGCTGTTCATCCGTGATGGTGACTTCCGCGGCCGCAACATGGCGGAATCGTTCAACCGCAAACTCAAAGCGGCGATGATGCGTTACCGTTCCAAGCGGATTGCCGATCAGGCCAAGTACCGCGAACGTGGTGACTCGGAGCAGCTCAAGCAGTGGCTCAATGAGTTCGATGAACTGGCGCTGGATACCGACCCGCTGGAAATGGTGCAATACGCCATTCACATCGAGGCCGGTTTTGAATTCGGCGTCGCGCAGGCGCTCAACCCTTACCGCTCCATCATGCGGAAAGTGGACGTGGCTGTTATGCGGATTCTGGAAGGGCTTATCAGCCTGGTCAGCGAAACGCTGGTGGAGTGTCTGGACGAAGACGCCGCCAAGCTGATGTCTGACTTCCAAATGCGCACCGGCGACGAGCGGCTGGAACTGAAAGTTCTGGAAGGCTTCGAAGCCCGCCTCAGTGACCCGCTGCAGCCGCAGCGGCCCGTCGATACCCACGAGTGGGATACCGCCCTGGAGGCCCTGTACGAAAACGTCAAAATGGAAGACGACCGTGCAGGTCTGCAGTCCGGCAGCGGCCTGACCCATGTTATCCGCTTCACCAAGGTGATTGAGGATTACATCAGCCGCTATCCGCGGGATGCAGAAACGGGTGACAGCGAATCGCTGCTCAACCTACGCATTCTGGAATCCTACGCTGAGTGCATGCAGCAGATCATTCGCCCGGTGTCCGGCCGTCCCAGCATGAAGCTGGCCGAAACCGAGCGGCAGATCATCAACAGCTACTCTTCGTACACGGCGACCAAGGTGGCGGTTTACACCGTCATTATCTCGCCCCTGTCGGTGCAGGCGGATCTGAAGTTTGCCGGTACCACCACGCAGGGCCTGACCGAGGTCGGTGTGGCGCAGAACCACGCCATTATGGCGCTGGTACAGCTGCAGCTGCTGGTGATGCACTCGCTGATGGGTGAGGACGAGTCCTACAACCTTTACGAGCGCATTCAGAAAATTAACCGGTAAACCCGGTCGGATGCGTCAACTATAAGCGAGAAATCGCGGAGCCCCCTTGTGGGGCTCTTTTTTTTTGTGGGGTGAAAGAGTGGGCATAAAAAAACCGCCCCACAGGGGGGCGGTGTCGAAGGGGCAGGTTTACCGCTTTTTGCCGCGGGGCAGCTTCAGGCGGTTTTTGGAGTGCGAACGCCACTGGCGCAGGTACTCCCGCAGGTGCGGGCGGTCCTTGGCGTTGGCGTTGAAGTACTTGACCTGCTGGTCCACAAAGCGGTTGTACACCGCGTTGTCATACAGCTGGCCGGTACTGCGCAGCCACACCACATACACGTACATGGTGTTGAGCACGTCACACTCGCAATAGGCGGCAATTTCGCCGTAGTCCTCTTGCAGCCACATCTCCAGCACGCCGGAGCCGGACTTGCCCATTTTACCCGCGCCGCCCATGGCACGAGCGGCCGCGTCCAGGCCCGGAAAGCGGGTTCCGCCGCCGGCCCATTCCTTCATCACGTCCACGTTGCGCTTGTCCATAGGACCGTAACGCTTGGTGCGGGTGATGGCCATCAGGTATTCCGGCTGCTTCAGCCCCAAAGTGGGGATACCGGAACGGTTGATGACAACCGGAATATCGTAGCCGCGGCTGTTCCAGCCCACCACCACCGGCTGTACGGCGTTGGTTTCGTCGATGACTTGCGACAGGGTCAGGCTTTCATCGTCCGGGTCAAAGGCCAGCGTTTCCACCCCGCAAAAGGTAATATCGCGGATAAGGTGGTTGAACGGGTCAGAGGTATCCACCGTCAGCATCAGGCGGGCCACGGAGATAATCCGCGCCGCCTGCAGCGTCCAGGGCGAAAACGGCAGACCGAACTTATGCCGGTCGCGGGCGCGCTTGCGCGCCTGCCGCTGTTCTTCCTTGGTGCGCCAGCCCAGACGGTTCTGGATGCGTTCCAGCTTGTTTTGCAGGTCCTTGCGCTGAATGTTGGTCAGCGCGTTGAACTCGCGCCGGATTTCTTCCATGGTGGAATCTTCCGGCAGACCCAGTTCCTCACACAGGTGGTGCGGGTCAGAGGTGGTTTCAGAGTCAAAAATGTAGACGGGCACATCCATCATGTGCGGAAGACCCGAATACTGACTGACAGAGTAATACTTTTTAAAGTATTGACTCATATCTTTGGGAAGGTCACGGTCGGACACGATAATGGTCCTCCTTAAAGGTTGGTGAAAAAAGTTGAAGGGAACGGTTACTGGTGCGCGGCCAAAACCACGCGCAGCGCGGTCAGGTAGTCGGGCACCATGATGTCAATGCCGTCAGGCTTGGGCGTGGTTTCATCCATGCCGCGTTTAATCAGAATCACCAGCAGACCCATGCCGCTTGCGGCAATGGCGTTGGTTTGGGAATCCTCAATAAACGCGATGTTGTCCACATGCGTATCCAGCGCGTGGAAGACCTCA
>MDTD01106588.1_pt1 | contig 10245 bp, 5 predicted proteins | sample 811221 | NCBI WGS metagenome assembly MDTD01 (sample SAMN05326646, study PRJNA326480) | marine metagenome | isolation source: seawater | place: Pacific Ocean: South West | collected 2011
CAGCTCTTCTTCCCAATCAGATGGATCCCAATAACGAACCCAAAAATCAGATGGGCCGTCTTCTGGATGTATCCATTCAATCAGACACTCACCTCCAGTTGTATCAGCTAGCTCATACATTTCTGAAGTCTCAGAATCATAATACGATTGACTTGAATCATGATTGGCAGTTCCACATGGGCGATGTGGGTGACGCCGCATCGGCATTGGAGTATGACAACCTCAAGCCGTGGTTACTGCCATCCGCCAATGGTCTCAAACGTGAACCATCGCAGCGTCCGATGGGTGATGCGCCGGGTGAATCACTTGCTTGTGTGCAGCCGAACTTTGATGACACCGCATGGCGGACACTTGATTTGCCGCATGATTGGGGCGTTGAGCGTCCGTTTGATATTGACTTGCCCAGTGATGCGGGCAAGCTTCATTGGCCGGGAGTCGCCTGGTATCGCAAATCTTTTGAACCCGGAAAAGAGGCTGCTGATCACTGTCTATATCTGCAGGTCGATGGCGCGATGTCCTATGCAACGGTGTGGTGTAACGGCAAGTTCGTCGGGGGTTGGCCCTACGGTTACAACGCATGGCATCTGAACCTGACCGATTATGTCATCGCTGGCCAAACCAACACGCTGGCGATCCGCCTGAACAATCCGCCGGACTCCTCGCGCTGGTATCCCGGCGGTGGGATTTATCGATATGTGCGTTTACTCAAAGTTGCCAGGACGCACATCCTGCCCTGGGGGACCTTCATCACCACGCCGCAAATCGCTGCCGACAACGCAACGATTAACATTCAGACATCCATCGCAGGCGGTGATCATCATGTGAACCAATTGCTGTTGACCACGCAAATTTTCAACACAAATGATCAGGATCAGCCCATGGGGGTCGCTTTGGCAACGCAGGTTTCCGATCAGTGGTCAACCAATGCATTTGATCAGACCGCCAACACGATGTTACTCACGTTACCCGACCCCAAACGTTGGGATGTGACCGATCCGCATCGTTATGTCGCGGTGTCCACGTTGATGCTTGATGGCAAAGCAGTCGACCAAACCATCACGCCGTTTGGTGTCCGTGAGATTGCCTTTGCCGCGGATGACGGTTTTCATCTCAATGGAAAACGCGTGCAAATCAAGGGTGTGTGTCAGCATCATGATCTTGGTGCATTAGGGGCAGCCTTCAATGTCCGAGCCTGTGAACGTCAACTGCAAATGCTCATGGACATGGGTGTCAATGCCATCCGTTGCGCGCACAATCCACCTGCAAGGCAGATGCTTGATCTGTGTGATCGGATGGGGCTATTGGTCATTGATGAGTGTACGGACACATGGTTACTCCCCAAGAAACCCAACGGCTATGGTCGTTTGTTCGAAGATTGGGCCGAAGCGGACATGCGTGCGATGATCCGTCGTGATCGCAATCACCCGTGCATTATTCTCTGGAGTACCGGCAACGAAGTCATCGAGCAAGGCAAACCCGAGTACCACCATTTAAGTGACAAACTCAGCGCGATTGTCCGCGATGAAGATGCTACGCGCCTGCCCACCGTTGGCTGTAATGTCCCCGAAGCGGACAGCAATGGTTTTCAGAAGACCGTTGATGTCTTTGGTTACAACTACAAACCGCACAAGTATGCACCGTTTCATGCGGACAATCCGGCCACGCCGGTGATTGGCAGTGAGACCGCATCGACTGTCAGTTCGCGTGGCGAGTATGCCTTTCCCGTCAGCGATGAGAAGGACAAAGGCATGATCGGTTTTCATGTCAGTTCCTATGATCTCTACGCGCCTGCTTGGGCCTACCCGCCGGATCGCGAGTTTGAAGCACTGGAGAAAAACCGCCATGTTGCAGGCGAATTTGTCTGGACCGGTTTTGATTACATCGGCGAACCCACGCCGTTTAACAATGACCTGTCCGTGTTGATCAACTTTCACACCGAGGCCGAACGTGAAGCAGCCCAGGGGCAGCTTGATAAACTCGGCCATGTGAAAGTCCCTTCACGCAGTTCCTACTTCGGCATCATTGATCTTGCTGGTTTCAAGAAAGATCGCTTTTATCTCTATCAATCTCATTGGCGCCCGGAACTCCCGATGGCACACATCCTGCCACACTGGAATTGGCCTGATAGAGTTGGGCAGGTCACACCCGTGCATGTGTACACATCCGGTGACGAAGCAGAGTTATTCCTCAACGGCAAGTCCCTTGGCAGAAAGCAACGCTCAATCTATCAGTATCGCTTTCGCTGGGATGACGTGGTCTATGAACCGGGAACGCTCGAAGTCTTCACCTACAAATCTGGAAAGCCCTGGGCCAAGGCAACATGCCCAACCACCGGCCCGGTTGTAGGAATCAAATTGCAGGCTGACCGACAAGTCATCACAGCCGATGGCGAAGACCTGTCGTTTGTCATCGCAAGCCTTGTCGATGAGCAGGGCGATGTCGTCCCCACTGCCAACCATCAGATCACCTTTGAAGTTCGCGGCGCAGGCAAACTCCGTGCAACGGATAATGGCGACCCCACCGATCTCTCCGGCTTGACCTTGCCAACGCGAAAGGCGTTTCACGGCTTGGCCTTGGCGATTGTGCAATCCTCACGTCTTGAATCAGGCGAGATTACGCTACACGCCAAGGTTGATCGTTTGCCAACGCAGTCGATTGTCATTGAATCGAAATAGCCTCAGCCGGTAGAATCCTGACATGCAATCAGACGTTTCTGGATATCCCATTACGATCCTCGGGGCAGCATGGAACGAACGCGGCCCGGAGTATGCAGCTGAACCACATTACCGCAGTGACACGCAGTGGTATGCTGTGCAGTACGGTCGGGCGGAGATGGTGATTGAAGGCAAGTCCTATACGCTTAATGCCGGCGAATCGATCATGATCAAACCCAGCTTAAAAAGGGCACCGCGCAATGCGACATCGCGTAAGGATGCGATCGGTTATTTCTGGGTCAACTTTGAGAACCATCGCCTGCAGCTTGAATGTGGCAAAGTCATCAAGACACCCACTGCCTTGCAGCAGGATATGGCCAGCCTGGTTGATGAATTGCAAACCCCCGGGGCGCATGATGCCAACGATTTGATTTTGTCGTTGACGGTGCGTCTGCTTGTTGGTTTAACGCGGAGTTTGACGGAGCAATCACCTGTCCAAAGTTCTTCGGCATCCGACACCTTGCAGCGTGCGCGGATTGATCAGCTTGATGCATTTATGAAAAGCAATCTGCATCGGTCATTGACCCGCGAGGATTTTGCCAAGGTGGTCTGCCTGTCCTCTGCCCATCTTGCGCGACTGTATCGACAGGCAGCAGGGATGACACTCGTCGAACGACTCACGACGTTGCGCCTGGAGCGTGCGCGTCAATTACTCGTCGGTTCGTCACTCTCCATGACGCAGATTGCCCTGGAAATCGGCTTTAATTCTTCCAGTCATTTCACGCGCTTATTCCAGCGTCATGTCGGCGTCAGTCCATTGACCTATCGCCAGGCCAAGGGGCGTGTCTGGGTGCGCAAGCCTTCGTGATGACGTAGTGATAAACAGTTCCAAACAGATGTCCAGACGATGTTGATACATAGAGCAGTTCAAATAATTAAACTTCATGCCTTCGTATTTTTCGTCATTTCCGCGCAGGGACATGATGCCCGTTGTTTTTAAAGTTGAGCACCGGGTGTCAACCCGGTGCCCGTTGTGCATACGTTTATCCAAGGGGGCACCGGGTTAACACCCGGTGCTCAACTTGTCGAAGAATTGTGTCGTGTAAGTTCGACCCTTAAATCATCAATCATCACGTGCCATAATCATCACGTGCCATGCAAACACTTGTAAAACGACATGCATCATGTCCCTGCGCGGGCAAGACGGAGGGTGAAGATTCATTCTTGTAAACGCTCAAATGCGGTGATCATCCGGGATCGCAAGACATGTGTCGCGCAATAGTCAAGGCAACCCGTGCCGCGGGAGCGACACGGCTTTTGAGTGAGAATAAAAAAAAGCCGCGTCCGGGTGGGGACACGGCTGTGATGTTATTTGAATTGTCAGACCGCATTGCGTTGATGCGTTCAACGGTCAGATGGATTGTCAGAAATTATTGCAGTTCGAAACCGGGATCGATGTTCTTGCCATCGAGTTCCAACGCCTGATCCGACTCATTGATTTGGATGATGTCGGTTCCAGTCGCGGTTTGGATTTGCAGCAGGTGTCCGTCGACGCCGTTGCTTGCGAGCGTTTGGACGGACTTGACGTGTGCGTCTTTGCCGGTTGGGCGTGCGTCGATGACGGTGACGAGCGCGACATCCTTGCCGGTGACTTTGAAGCAGCTACCGGTCAAGGGTGCGGCCGCGATGCCGTCCCCGCCTTCGGGTGTCCCGCTGTAGTGATGCTTGGCAGCGGTTTGCCAGAGATCAACACTTGCAGGCACATCCATATTCACGCCAACCATCAACAGGTCCGCGGTCGCCTTGTCGCTTGCGAATTGCAACCGCCCTGCCTGGTCCAACGGGTGTCGGTTGGTCAGACGGCGTTCGGGTTGCGGGCGTTCACTCCAGAACAGGCGCTTGATGTCGTAGGTGTGTTCGACACGTTCGGTCATCTTACCGACACCGACTGCGTTGCCGAAGCTGTGGAACATCCACTGGTATTCGTGCAGTTGGTCATCGAGGGAAACCAGCGTGTCGCGGATGATCCAATAGCGGCGATCGACAAAGAGCAGGGTTCGACGGTGTCTTGCCAAACCGGGGAAGCATTCGTCATAGCGGGTGCACCAGTATCCGACTTCCGAACGAGGGTCATGGAAGACCGGGCGATTGGGGATCTCACCCAGACCGCCGAGTGCGGAGACCACCTGCAGACGCTTGCCGTTTTCGACATCAACGTGCAGGGCTTTGCCGTTACATTGCTGTTGGGTATGTCCGTCGACGGTGACAAGGTTACGATCATGCGAACGTTCGGAGATCAGCGGATCGCAGAGAATGGGTTCGTCATTACAGGTTAATTCAAAGTTGAGTTTGTCCTGACCGCCCCCATGGGATGAGCCTTGGAATCCGTAGCGGAAGAACATGCTGCAGGCGTCGGCTTCCCAACTGCTGCGGAGGATGGCAATGCCTGCCTGGTCAAAATGTGAGTCGAGGAATGTCGGCGCCTTGGCATTATCCGGTTGTTCGTAAACATAGAACTCTGAGCCTTGAGGCCAATGTCGGAACATGGGCACCCACGGGCGTTCATGCATGCGATTAATCGCCCAACCGACTTCGGGGATTTTGTATTCGCGGTAGAAGTAGCATGTCGCGTCCCAGTGATTCACACGATCGCGCATGGTCAGCAAACGCAATGACGAACCGGGAATCAGGCGGTTGATCCAACCCCATGAGGCCTTTTCAAAACCCGGGCCGTAGTCACCAGCCTTGAAAAAGTCATGTCCCTGAACATTGCGCATGATCCGGGCGTTGTACTGGATGGCTTTGACCGCTGCTTCGCAATAGGGACCGATTTCATAATGACAGCCATCATCCATGATCGTGGACATCAGTCGATGCATGTTGGCCACGCATTTGTCCATGGTGACCTTGGCACGAATGGGGTTCTCATCAAACAAGGCAGAGAGATACGAGCCACCGTTGAGCCAGGCAGACCGGTTGTTGTCCATCTTGGTAAACTCTTCATGCAGACAGCAGAGTTGATGGAACAGGCTCATCATGGTTTCAAACTCGACACACTGGTCAGCAGAGAGATAATTCTTGCCATAGATCACATCGTAGAGATGCGCGGTGCTGAACCAGATCATCGGGTCAATGATGTGATTCTCTGCCAGACCGCCCCAGAACTCGCCGGTCCACGTGCCTTTTTTCAGTCCGCCCATGAGGTCACGCCAGATGGGTGATTTGGTTCGGTAGTAGCTGAGTACGTCTTCGAGAAAGGTGGCAACGAGCTTGCCGGTGTGATCATCCTGATCGACGACGTGACACATGGCAGCTTTGAGAGCGGTTTTGTTGACGCCGGGATGAAAGTCGAGTTTGACGCTGTTAAAGCCGGTCATCCCCATGTTGCCCGACGGGCCTTGCATACTCAGGTAATCCAATGCTGCCAACTCCTGGCGATAGCGGTCGAGCTTTTCTTTCCAGAAGGGTAATTGGGCATTGGCTTGTAAACGCGGGAAATCCTCAGGTGTCATCCAGACACACGGATGGGCAATCTCTTGCCAAAGACTCATGATCAGTACTCGCTTGGTGAAGTGACGTGGTCAACGTCATAAAGATGAATGGGGAAAACACAGGAAGCTGCGATTTGAAACATGACCATGTTTTATCAAACAAACTCATGTCCCAATCCCAGCCCCTTTTACACACGTGTTCATCCTAGCGGTCGATGAGAAGTGGTCAATTGGTTTTGATGAAATTTTCGACAAAATCATCAGTTCTTTGTGATTGTTATAACAATCCTGTACTGCACATGAATAGACTTGCCATGCGACATATTTTTATCAATTTTCATCACCCCAAAGCGCATAAAAAAACACCGGCATGTTTACCGGTGTTGCGGTTGGTGTTGTGGTTGGTCTTAATGTTGGTTTGAACCGATCCGCTCAACGCAGTGTCTTGGCATACGCGCTGGGCAGGACGAAGTTGGCGCCTTGATCGATCAAAAATTCGACAATCCTGGTGAACTGTTCGAAGCGGTGATCGTTCCACATCTGCGGATGTCCCTGCAAGGTGAAGTAGTCCCGCTTTTGCACATTGCGGATATAACCGCGCACGAAAGCTTCGAAGTCTGCAGCGCCGACGGTGGGCTCAATGCCGACACCCCAGACGCGGTCGAGAATGACGATGTCGCCCTGCTGGTTGGTTTGCTTACCCAACTCGTCGATTGCGGTGGGATAAATCCATGTCGTGATGTACGGATCATCAATCATGACTTTGTGCGTGGTCGCATCCTGACTGGGCGTGCCCACGCCGCCGGGTGGTCCGAAGCTGGTGAAGTGGAAGCCGAACTTTTCGTAAGCCAGACGTTGCGAGTCTGCCAGGCGTTTCATCTGCTGATCGTAGCTGCGCCCTTCAAACTCGTTATGCTTCTTGCCATCGGGACCGGTATAGGTTTGGTGATCCCAGCCGTGGAACCAGATTTCCCAATTACCTTTTGCCAGGTGATCTTTGACCCATTGGCAATACTCAGGCGAAGCGGTGGCAATGCCTTCGGTGAGCATGCCCATGGTGGCTTTGATCTGTTTGCTGTCGATGTATTCGACGACGCGCAGCCATCGTGGCGTGGGTTGATTGCCTTTGACAAACAGGTCATCGAGTTTGAGCACAATGTTGATCGGCTTATCTGGCTTGGGGATGTTGTCCCAATCGATGGGCTTGGGTTTATTCGGGGCTTTGTAGGGTCGCGGGGCTTTCACCTGGACATCAGCAGGAAAGCCAGCCATGACAAAGTCATCCAGATCGATCACGCAATTGGCGGTTGAAAAAGTGTGAACCCAGATTTGCACCTTCTTAGCAAGCTCCGGCGCGGTGGCTGTGAAGGTGTACTCATGCCACTGGTTGTCGTCGTGCTTGATCCGAATCATGGGGCTACCGCTTTTGATGTTCGGATCATACACACGACGATTTTTCTCATTGAGATAGTTGATGTAAACGCCAGCAGAGGTGCTGTTGGACCGCGCCCAGAAACGCAGGGTGTATTCCTGACCGGGTGTCAGCGAGAGACTGGCGGACGTTGCATTGGAGCCGCGACCTTTGGTGCCATCGTTACTGACACGTAAACCAAGCTTGCCGGTGCGGGCTGCTTCGGTGACGACTTTAGAGCCACCTTCACCGATGTTCCAACTGGTGATGCCGTCTTCAAAACCTGCGTTAGGCAAGGGATTGCTTGTCTGCGCAGCCATCGTTGGTGATGCGGATAAAATCAACCCAAGCATCAAACCAAGCAAAAAGACGCAGACTCCCAACGGACGATTAACAACAAATACCGATTTCATGGATCGCTCCGGCAAAAGAATCATTCAACCATTTCAATTCGACGAAAAACAGAAGTCTTAGAACGGGTAGAACAGGAAGTCACAACGTTCCTGGTAGCTCATGCTGTTGAGCCCTTCAAAGGTGAGTTGCCCCGTATGACCATCGCCATAAACGAAGTTGGCATTGTTTTCAGGATGACCTGAAACATCAGGCAGATAATCATTCTTCCAACACCAAGGCTGATCGGCATTGGCGGTCTTGTTCCAGTCGTTGATCATCAACACGGGATGAAAATCAAAACGAATGGGCGAGGTCCAACGCTGAGCACGTGACTCGCCAAAGAGATAACCACGCGAATCGAGAATCTCCATACGCGGGATCGGTGCGGTGCCCTTGCTGAAGGTATAGAGTCCACCCATGTACTGGTTAATACCATAGGTGATCCCGCGACTGTAGCTGCGAATCGGGGCCACCTGCGTCATCGCTTCAGGACAGCGCATCGGCTCGCGGTCTTCGTCACCTTTGTACATGCCAAAGGCTGCCATCTTTTTCTCCCACTTGTCCTGCGTGAAATGCCCCCATGTCGAGGACCAACCGGTATCACCATGCGTGGGGAGAATGCCCTTGTTGTCCGTTGCGTAGGTGAAAGACCAAACGCCCAACTGCTTCATGGTCGTCTGACACACCACGTTGCGGGCGGCCTTGCGGGCACGTCCCAACGCGGGCAGCAAAATCGAAATCAACAGTGAAATGATCGAGATCACCACCAACAATTCGATGAGGGTAAAAGCCGAGCTTGTGTTGCGTTTGGGCGTGGACATCTGAATCTCCAATCGTGCTCCCCGGCATGAAGTTTACGATTCAACATTTCGTCGTGACGGTGTTGACCTGTCTCCTGTCACTGTTAAGATTAAATTCGTAAGCGCTTGCAAATTCAACTCAATTTGACGAATATGAAAAATTTTCAAATTCAGACCACCAGCCCATGCAAGCCATAAAGGCATAAATAAGAACAATATAGGTTAAATTAAGGCGAACAAAACCGTGACTGTCACCCTCAAAGAAATTGCAGCAGAGGCAGGTGTTTCAATTTGCACCGTCTCCCGTGTACTCAACGGGAAAAGCAAAGAAGCCTACGGCCCAGCCGTCAAACGCGCGGAAAAAATCCGTGAGGTCGCCTACCGGATGGGCTTTATCCCCAACGCCTCGGCACGGGCCATGAGTCACGGCGGGCGCACCAAACTCATCGGCATGCTCGTCCCTGAACACACCTATGCCTCCATCGTTGACCTGGAAACCATGCTCGGCCTCAACCAGCAACTTGAGTCCCACGGCTACCTGCTCACACTCGTCCGATATACCGAAGTCGCCAAGCCCGTCGCACAGGTGCCGGAGAATCTGCAGGGCAACAAGAAGATGCAGTGGATCGTCGATCACCCCTCCCCCGTCTTCCAGGAACGGATGCTCGCGGGGATGGTGGTCATGGGGCTCATCCCACCTGAGATGTGTGAACTCGTTGAACGCATCACCCCGACTTCACTGTGGCTTGATACCAATGAGAAGAAACCGACCAACAGTCTGAGTCGTGATGAATACGAAGCTGGTCGACTGGTGGGCAAGCAGATGGTTCGCCGGGGGGATCGCAAGATCATTGTCGTCCTGCCAACCTACTCCGAAGAACCGGTCCGTCACTATTCCTTCTCCGAACGTTCACGCGGTGTGGCATCCGCCATCAACGGTTCGGATGTTCAATTCAAGGAAGTGATTATCAAGTATCGCAACTTTGAGATTCAGCCACTGATCAAGGAAATTAAAAATGAGCTCGGACCCGACGTGGCCATCCTCGCTGCAACCGACCGCGTTGCGATGACACTGCTCATGCAGATGGCCATGCATGGCATTCGTCCCGGGATCGACGTGGGTATTGCTTCCTGTGACCGAACACGATCGACCCAGGAACATGTCCCCGAACTCAGCTGCGTCGACGTCAAACGTTTTGACCTTGGCATTCAGGCAGCAGACATGGTCGTCTCGATCATCAAAAGCCCCAAGCACACCTGTAAATCTCGCACCATCAAATGGCGTTGGCACGAAGGCCGCACGTTACCAGCTGTCAAAAAAATGTAACGGTGCCAGAAGATTCGTAGGGTGGGTAGAGCGAAGCGAAACCCACCGATTCAACGCCATTGCAGACTTTAATGGTGGTTTTCGCTTCGCTCTTCCCACCCTACAGCCTGGAGTTTTCCAATGAAATATTTTGTTCTCTGCCCATTGGTCTTGATGTTATCCGTTTTGA
>MDTD01094389.1_pt1 | contig 10244 bp, 10 predicted proteins | sample 811221 | NCBI WGS metagenome assembly MDTD01 (sample SAMN05326646, study PRJNA326480) | marine metagenome | isolation source: seawater | place: Pacific Ocean: South West | collected 2011
GTCGTACCTGGCAATTTCATTTCTGCTGCTCTGATCAGAACGTTCAACGTCCGATGCCTTACATCGAGCTGCCCACAAAAAATGCTCTTTGAGACAGAATTGTGACGGTCGAGATCGTACTTGCTATCAATTCCTTCGAGAATCGTGGAACACAATCGAGTGGTGATTTCGTGAATTAACATTTCGCGCAGTACGCTGTTCGACTCACACCACAACCGTGTCGTGTCATGATTATTTTCTCGAAGCACGGCTCCGAGCGACTGCAATTGACGACACCAACGAAACATGAGCATTCGTGAGGCCAACCAGTACTCTTGAAGTTGCTCGTCGGGAATCGCTCTCACCCTGCTGAGAATTCGATCGGAATGATGAGCTAATAGAATGGGCAGGTGTATCATCTGTTGCAAATACATCGGCAGCTCGCGAAGAGAATCAACGATCGGGCTGCAGAAATGAAGGCAAATACAATGCCGTTCGGTTCGCAAAGTTAACGGGGCCTGTTTTCCCGACAAAAAGCAGTGCAGACAGGCGATGCACGCGGACCCCAGGGCGCAAGATGATGCGAAAAGACAACCTTGGCGTCGCGTCAACAAGACGTGACTTCAACAAGATAGAATAGGAAGCCACCGATGAACGAGGAAAAGCTTGCCTGCGTCAGCCGTTGTCCTGCGGCGTTTACTGACGAACGTAAACACCATCGGCAGAGACAACGAGATGCCCCAGCGTATTCACCTCGGCGACACCGCGGATGACGACAAACTGCTCTTCCTTCAGGGCAAGTAGCTTCCTCGCATCGACGTCCACAACCTTTCCGTCGGGATCCACGACTTGGATTAACGCCGTCATGTCGGGCATTTTCTCTTTTTTAGCCTTGCAGAAGGGACAAGTGCTCGGGTCGTGCCCCGGTGTGTCTGCGTGCTTTTCGACCGGTGCGGACCGATCTCGGATCACGAATTTTGCTTTGCCCGGCTCCCAGGTGGAATCCGAACCAGCCCCAACCAACCCCATCAGAACAATCGGCTGGTCGGTCTCGGCCAATTTTTCGCGTACTTCGAGCACTCCTACAGCGCCATCGGGCTCTTCCTGCAGGAGATATTTTTCTCGTTCGGCCAAGATCTGCGGATCGACCGGTTCCTGGCATCCTGTGAAGAGAAGGCTGATCATTAAGAACAGGGGCCAGCCCTGATGAAGCTTATCCATGGTCATTTTTCTGCATCCTGAGCAGATCGGTTCACCGATTGGAGAAAATTAGGATTCGATCACTGTAGAGCTCGAAACCTCAACAGCGACTGTGCTGGAAATTGTATCGACAGAAGTCGAGTGAGGACTAGAGCGTTTCGGGATAACTGAGTTTCAGCATTACTGGGACGATGGTACCTGCCACCCGACCGGGACAGGGCGAACCGAACTGGTCCCGAGCACGGCATCGTTCGCATGGAGCCCGGCCTGTTTCAGCCCACGGTCGTTGAGAAACAAGTCGTCGCTTTTCGACTTGGGTCGGGTTCGGGTCATCACGAATTCAACATGACCGTCTTCGAAAAACAGGTTTTGGCCACGCCCATGCCCCGTCACCACCGAATCGGCAAGCAATTCAAGGGGTTCATCGGCAAGAATGGGATAGAACCGACGGTTCCGGTTGCGGACCCCCTGGAGCTTACCGTTTTCAACAAACCCAAGGTTATAGGCATAGTCGCCACCCATGTTGTTGTAGAGCGTGACTAGATCTTCGGGCTCGGCCGATAAGACTTCGTTAACCTTGGGAATCTTCAACACGATCGTATTGTTACTCTTCGCTGGACAATAGAACACGTCCGCATTATCAACGAACCCTCCGTCCATTAAGGTCGGAGCGTACATCCCAGCGACTCCCATTTTTCCCTTGGCGGGAATGACTGGAAACATGCCCTGACGATCGGACATGCTGTAGTCGGTCAACGCGAGACCAACATCCCGCAATTTATTTTGGCAAGCCACCATGCGTTGATGATGACGGCTACTACTGAGTGCAGGGAAGAAGAGGCATGCTGCCGCGAGACAGACACCTGCGGCGACGACGAAATCAGCCATCGTCCAATTTCGATTCCGGTCCGCCCATTCCTCTCGTCCAGCGGCTGACATAGCCCCACCTGAGGCTCGTTCAACCTTGTTATCCTCAACGTGACGATCGATCAAATCACAGGTCCGCGCTGCTAGGTCTGCAGGAGGCTCTTGCGTTCCCGCATCCCAACGAAGCGGTTGAAGCCCGCGATCAACAAGCTTCAACTGCTGACGCAAATTTTCGTCCGAATCAAGTCGTTGCTTTAATTCGTCATGTTCCGATGCATCAAGTGCACCGACCAGGTATCCGACTAGATCATCACGTATCATGATTAGTTTCTTTGCACATGGCTTGCATGCCAGGCTTGGTTTAATTTGAGTACGGCGGCGTGCAATCGGCTTTTTACGGTGCCGACTGGGATGGACAAAGCCTCTGCAGCCTCTCGGTACTTCAGTCCTTGGAAATACACCAAACCGACAACCGAACGCAAGTGGTCCGGCAGTGAGGAGATCTCATCCCGCACCCATTGCTGATTGTCGCCCGCATCAACGACGTCGACTGGATCTGGCTCAGCACTTACAAGTAAGTCGATGAGTTTACCCATTTCGTCGTCATTTTTTTGGTTTGACTGATCGAGACTGGCCATGCGATGCCGCTTGTTACGTCGCTGAGCATCGATCGCCTGGTTGGTCGCGATCGCGTACAACCAGGGACGCAGTTTTCGGCCCGATTCAAATTGGTCGCACTTAAGGTGGACCTGGAAAAACGTCGCCTGAAACGCGTCCTCTGCCATCTCGGCATTACCCATATACCGATGTAGATAGTTGTACAATTCGTGTTCATACATCTGAACAATCCGAGCGAACAGATCGCGATCGCCGGTTTCCCGATACCGCAGCAGAAGTTGCTCACCGGTTTGTTCAATCACGTTACATTTACTTGTGGTTAGCTTTGCGATTGTCGTGGTCATAGTCGTTACGAACCCCACTCAAAAGAGTTCGGAAAAAAGCCACGCCGACAACCACAACCAAAGATGGTCACTCGTTACAGTCAACTTTAGGGTATTTCAATGATTGTGCTGAACGGGGACGACCGTCGGTTGAGAATTGACAGCCAAAAGCGGCAGTAATAAACTCGTCGACTGTAACAAGAAAGCAAAACCCGTGCCGAACGGTAACCGAGTGACCTCTCAACGGTATCAATGGGCCCGCGCTGGAGACGTTAACGCGTTCTTTGGCTTGATGTTAGATAACGTGGCCGGTCTTCTGCTAGCCGTCAGTTTGCTAGCTTTTTTATTTGAATTTCCTACACAATTTGCACTCCGTTACATGGTGCCCGGAACTGCCATTGGCGTCCTGGTCGGCGATCTTTTCTTTTTTTGGCTGGCCTTCCGCCTAGCCCGCAAAACCGGTTCTAACTCTGTTACCGCTATGCCCTTAGGGCTCGACACGCCAAGTACTTTTGGCATGGTTTTCTTTGTCCTAGGACCGGCCTTTACCGAAGCCCGCACCACCATGTCGGACGAAGCGGCGGCCCTACTCACGTGGCATATCGGCATTTGTGCAATTTTCATCAGTGGAGTGTTCAAAACTGCCTGTGCCTTTAGCTCCAACTGGATCCGGCGTCTCATTCCGAGAGCAGGTTTGCTGGGCTCGTTGGCGGCAATCGCCTTGGTACTGATCAGCTTTCTCCCGCTGGTTGAAATCCTGCATACCCCCGTCGTCGGCTTTGTCGCTCTCGCGATCATTCTCACGACTTTGATCGGTCGCGTCCGCATGCCCGGTAATCTACCGGGGACCGTCGTGGCACTGATCGTGGCCGGTTCGATGTTTCATTTGATGAAGTGGTCGGGCTGGTTACACGCGACAACACCCGCGATTAATCCGGCCGAGGCATTATTGCCGACGGATTGGTTCAGCGTCTTTCGGCTGGAATGGCTCACGGCGATGGACGAGACAACTCGTTATCTTCCGGTCATCATTCCCTTTGCCCTGGCCACCGTCGTAGGCGGTATCGACTGCACCGAAAGTGCGGCAGCCGTTGGGGACGAATATGACACACGGCTGATTGTGGCCGGAGAAGGAATTGCCACGATTGTGGCGAGTCTTTGCGGCGGTGTGATTCAGACGACACCCTACATCGGCCACCCAGCCTACAAGGCGATGGGAGGGCGTGCCGCTTACACGTTAGCGACGGCTCTTTTCATTGGCAGTGCCGGAGTCCTTGGCTACTTCGGCTATTTGTACGTCATCATTCCGAAACCAGCGGTCTTTCCGATCCTGATCTTCATTGGCCTGGAAATTACTTCACAAAGTTACCAGGCTACTCCCAAGAAACATTACCCAGCAATTGCCATCGCCTGCATTCCAGCATTGGCCTATCTGGCATTGATCTATACGGACAAAGTCATGGCTGGCCAAACACTCAATTTATCGCCGGCTCTCCAAGAAGAATTACATACGCTGCGACTTCTTTCGAGTGGCTATATTGTGACGAGTCTGCTATGGGCGTCGTTACTGGCCTTCATCATTGACCGTCGTCTGCTGATGGCCTCCATATTTCTGGGCGTGGCTGCGACCTTCACCCTGTTCGGAGTCATTCATTCGCCGCTGGTCGGCAGCCCGATGTACTTGCCTTGGAATCTGGATAGTACGGCTCTGGATTCCGTGATGCGATTCACACTCGGATATAGTTTTTCGGCGCTCCTGCTCATTGGGCTGCATTTCCATCTGCAAACCACGCAGTCCTCCAACATCGATTCAAACGTGGAATCCAACAATGCTGAAACGCACTCTTGAACCTGAAGTCATGGACAGTCATGAAGAAGCGGTGACCTACGATGAGATGTCACATAATGCCGTTAATGATCTGTTCGTCACCGATCTTTTGGCCGCTGGATTGCCCGCCGGCGAGATCCTGGACCTGGGCGCGGGAACTGGAAGAATCCCGATCGAGCTTTCCAAAAGTGAGGCGGAAGCTCGGATCGTTGCAATCGATCTATCCGCTAGCATGCTGGATATCGCTCGCATCAACATCGAACTCGCAGGTCTTACCGATCAGATCAACCTGAATCGAGTGGACGCGAAAGAATTACCCTATGACGACGATCGATTTGCGGTGGTCATGAGCAATAGTATCGTACACCACATTCCCAACCCCGAACCAGTCATTCGCGAAGCGGTCCGTGTGACTGCCCCAGGAGGTCTTTTATTTTTCCGAGACCTTTCTCGACCGGCGACGGCGGAGATTGTGGATGAGTTCGTCGAAAAGTATGCGGGCGAGGAATCGGCACATGCTCAACAGATGTTTCGCGATTCGCTCCATGCAGCATTATCCCTGGACGAAATTCGAGATCTGATCGGAGGCGTTGGTTTTCCAGCCAACTCCGTGACGGCGAACAGTGATCGACATTGGACGTGGGTCGGAAGGAAGCCGGGTCCGTGACCGACGAAGGCGTCAGGGAGAACGACCCGCTACCACAAATAGATCAACCAGAAACGAAACGAACCAATGAACGCAGAAGAATCCTCACCCCTCCCCAACGCGGAGGATCCAACTTTGCCCAGCGATGACCTTAGCGATGCTCAGCTTGCCGAGGCAAAGGAATACAATCGACGTGAACTCTTCTGTGATCTGGCAGACCGCGGATTAGATCTGGCCTATCTCTCCGGGATGGCCTTTGTCTTGGCGAAGCCCATCGATACTTGGCTGGAATCCTTGCCAGGTCTGTCGACGCTTAGCGCACGACTCGCCGTGATGTACGTGATCGTCACCGTGGCACATGCCATGGTTTCGTTTCCTCTATCACTCTACTCCGGACATATCCTCGAACACCAGTTTCAAATGAGTCGCCAGACGTTCGGCGCATGGCTGCGACGTTATCTCAAACGAAACGGACTTACCGTGGCCTTCGGACTGGCACTCACACAAGGTCTTTATTGGATGATTTGGCTGTGCGGCCCCAATTGGTGGATTGTCGCGGCCGCCGGTTACTTCGTTTTGAGCATTGTGCTGGGACAGTTGACTCCGGTTCTCATCTTGCCGCTGTTCTACAAGATCGAACGTCTGGAAGACGAAACTCTCGCGGATCGTTTTTCACGACTGTCGGAAGGAACAGGTTTGTCGATCGAAGGCGTCTATCGGATGCAAATGAGCGACGAGACGGTCAAAGCCAACGCGATGCTGGCCGGCCTGGGCAAGACAAGACGCGTGATCATGGGAGACACGCTCCTGGAAGGTTTTTCGCCCGAAGAGATCGAGGTAATTTTCGCACACGAAGTCGGACACCACGTTCATCATCACATCCGCAAGCTAATTCTGACCGGTTTGATTTACAGCACAGCCGGGTTTTATCTCTGCGATCGAATGTTGGCATGGTGGGTCGGCAGCGTCCAAGGCCATGTGGATTACGCAGAATTGCCGGTGTACACCCTGCCCTTCCTGACATTGGTCATGACGATCTTCTCGATGTTCGTGCAACCACTCCAGAACGGCATGAGCCGATATTTCGAAGTTCAGTCCGACACGTACGCACTCACTTCGACTGGTTTAAAGGACGCTTATCGCTCGGCATTCACCAAGCTTGCCAAACTCAACAAGGCCGATCCCAATCCTCATCCGCTCGAGGTATTCCTGTTTCACAGTCACCCGCCTATCGCCGATCGTCTTGCGCTGGCAGATCGCGTCTAGCCCGCCGGGATCATCGGCGGACTACCGAATTTCCGCCCTGTCTCGTGATCAACTGACGCATTTCAAGAATACTGAGCGCCGCAAGGATGCGAGGAACGTCGCCGGAACAGATCTCCGCAAGCGACTCGATCGAAGTCGGGGATGGGCCAATCGCCTCAAGCACTTCGCGTTCATGGGGTTCAAGCTGTTGCATGACGGTGAAGCTTACGCTTTTGCGAACCGGTCGGTGCCATTCCTGAAGTGACGGTAACTCCTCCAAAACATCGTCCACACAGGTTACCAACTTCGCACCGTCACGAATCAGCTGATGGCAGCCGTGCGATTCAGGATGGTCCACATGGCCCGGTACCGCGAACACTTCTCGATTCTGTTCCAACGCATGCCGAGCCGTCACGAGTGCCCCGGATCGTGACGCGGCTTCCACCACAACCACACCGAGTGAGATTCCGGAGATGATTCGGTTGCGACGGGGAAAATGTCCTCGACGAGGCGAAGTGTGCAATGGCATCTCGGCAATCATTCCACCTTGGTGGGAAATCGCATTCGCCAAATCAAAATGTTCAGGAGGATAGATTTCCGCCAGGCCACCGGCCAGCACGCCGAGTGTACAGCCACCGGCTTCGAGTGTTGCTCGATGGGCCGCGGCATCGATCCCTCGCGCTAAACCGCTGACTACGGTCACTCCGGCATGAACGAGATCGATCGCCAGACGCTCCGCCTGCTGGCGTCCGTAGTGCGATGCGCGACGGGTGCCGACGATCGCGACACAGGCCGTATCGGTAACCGGAAGTTCACCAGCGGCATACAACAAGATCGGCGGATCGAAGATCTCACGTAACAACGGCGGAAACGCAGCATCGTTCGCATCAACGATCGCAATGCCTCGTTCCCTGCAGGCATCCCATTCAGCATGGGCACGTCGCAGCAGATCAGGATGCTCAATCGCTCGAACCAGCTCGACACCAACGCCCGGTACCTCCAGCCATTGCCTTGGGCTGATCCGCAGCAGGTTGGCAGGACTGCCAAAAGCCTGGCACAGATTGGCGAAGATGCGAGGTCCTATCCCCGGCACCAGATGCAGCGCAAGCTTGGCGAGCAGCTCTTCATCGGGAGATGACTTGTCCATGGATCTTTCCGACATGGAACCCCTCCTTGGTCGCGAGCGAGCGTTTCCACACTTCGAGAAGATTCGTTGAGCCCGAACAAGCCTGGATTCAACGATTTCAACTGGCGCAATCTTTGAGAGTCTGGGCGACCTCATTTGAAGGAACATCGCCGACAAGTTCGACATGTCCCATGCGTGTCGGCAGGACAAATCGCAGCTTGCCATGCTCGACCTTCTTGTCACTTTGCATGGCGACGATCAGTTCATCATGATTCAACTCAGGCAGGGTCACGGGCAGCTCAAGCTTCTGCAAAAGCTCCACCTGTCGCTGCGTCATGGCATCGTCAATCCGTCCTAGACGAGCAGCGAGGTGCGAGGCACAAACCATTCCGATAGATACCGCCTCACCATGCAAAAGCTCGCCATAACCACTGACTGCTTCAAAGGCATGGGCAAAGGTATGACCATAATTCAAAACCGCTCGAAGGCCGGAGGTTTCCGTTTCATCGGCCTCGACCACATCAGCCTTCAAACGACATGAGCGAGCAATTACGTGCCGCAACACATCGGGATCTCGTTGGGAGAGCCCATCGGAGTTGGCCTCCAGATAGGTGAAGAATTCTTTGTCCAAAATGACGCCGTATTTGACCACCTCTGCCAAACCACTGCGGTATTCCCGATCGGGTAATGTCGTCAACACCTCGGTATCGATGAGAACATATTGCGGTTGCCAGAAGGAGCCCACCATATTCTTGGCACCCGTCAGGTTCACGCCCACCTTGCCACCGACACTGCTATCCACCTGTGACAAGAGCGTGGTGGGAAGTTGACAGAAACGCAGTCCGCGAGCGTAACTGGCTGCAATGAAGCCGGCTAAATCACCGACGACCCCACCGCCAACAGCAAACACAACAGACTTGCGATCGGCCGCTTCCGCGAGTAATCGATCCCATAACTGCGAACAGTTCGCGATTGACTTGGAGGTCTCTCCCGACGGAACCCCACAAGCTGACGTGCGTTCAGCAACCTTTGCCAGGCTATCCAAGACGACATCGGAGTGGGACTGGACACTTTCATCAAAGATCACAACCGCATGGGTCAGAGAACAGCGTTGCGCAATACGCGTGCCAATTTCCTGAAGAATGCCGGTACCGATATCAATGTCGTAACGGCGTTCTGCTAAATCGACATGTACCTTGGCGATCGATGAATTCAACGTCGTTTCTCCACAACCAATCTCAACACGCGTCTTCGCTGCATTGAGATGTTTCCGATCGCTCCAGTGTAAAATCGACCGATTAACCGCTGACGCGGTTGACGTCTTCCTCGGTCACCGTGATTTCACGGCAAAAACCAGTATGCAGACGTTGATAGGTCAGATGCGCTGCATTCTCCGGATCAGCATGGAGCGCCTCCGCAATCTGCTGTTTGGTGGGCGGGTCGAGTTCCAAATACTCTTCAGGCCACACCGTCAACGTCTCAATCACCAATGCTTCACGATAGGGATCAAATTTGTCGGGCATTGTTGTACTCCAAACCTCAATACATGCGAAATCACGCTGCGACCTTGACGACAAACAAAGAGTTGGGTTCGCGGCTGAGACTTTTCGCCGCGTTGTTTGCAGATGCCACATTGTGACTCGTTGGTACAATCATTGGAAACGAATCGGTGATATCAGGCCTTGGGTCGATTCCAATCTACTATTATACAAGTGGCATCCCGAACCGAAAACATGGGAGCAGCGATAGACGAATGAATCAAGGTAAATGGCTCATCGTGGCCATGATCAGCGCGGGATTAGCCGCAGGCGGCGTCGCCTGGTGGTACCAATATCGGCAAAGTGTTCGGGTGATTGAACTCTGGAGCTCCGAGGTGACCTATCAAATCCGGATGGCCCCTGACTGCCAGCTGCTCCGGCTCTCGTCGAATCCAGCAGGAGATGGAAAGGGAGTTTTGGAGGTCGACGGAGTACTCTGGGGGATCACCCAGACTCGAGATGTCTCGAAAGCCTCCGGTATTATTCACGCTCGCCAGGCGTTAATCCACGACGCGAGCTACGATTGGACGGCGGATCCTACTGCATCGAGCCCTGCCTGGACCGAGGCGATCAGGTTTCAAGAAGGATCCGAGCAAACGACTCTGCTGTTCGATCTTGAGCAGCGTCTCGTCCGTAATCAGGCCAGCGAACAGACAGGCAGAATCACGCCTTTGATTCAAACCGGCTTGCGGACCTTCTTCGATGAACAGTGGGCCGACGATCCATCCGTTACCGCGGATCCCTAATTCCCGCGCGGTCGCTGATCTGCAACGCCGCCACTAAATCCGTATACGCGGAAATAAGACGGGAATGTACGCAATCGCCATCCCAGAGAGCAGTCCGCCCAGGTGAGCCCAATTCGCAATGTTACCAA
>MDTD01191002.1_pt1 | contig 10244 bp, 8 predicted proteins | sample 811221 | NCBI WGS metagenome assembly MDTD01 (sample SAMN05326646, study PRJNA326480) | marine metagenome | isolation source: seawater | place: Pacific Ocean: South West | collected 2011
CTAAACAATCTTTTAATTCTTTAATTATTTTTTTATTTATTTCCATTTTGGATCATTTCATAAATTGAATTTATGGCTAAAATATAGCCATGAGTACCAAGTCCACATATTATTCCAGTTACAACATCACTTATTAGGGATTTATGTCTAAATTCTTCCCTTTTATAAATATTAGATATATGAATTTCGATGCAGGGTTTTTTATAAAGACTTAAAGCATCTCTTATTGCAACTGATGTATGTGTAAATGCCGCTGCATTTATAATCATACCATCATATAACTTTCTAGATTCTTGAATTTTATTAACTAACTCTCCCTCAATATTTGACTGATAAAAATCAAGGTTTATATTTTTATTTGTGGCTGTAGATTTACAATCTTTCACTAAATCTTCGTAACTTTGATTTCCATATATAGATTTATCTCTATCTTCCAATAAATTTATATTTGGTCCATTAATTATTATGATATTATTTTGCACAAATTATTTATAATACATGCTTAAAAAAAATAAAATAAAAATAAAGTTAAATGGTAGAGAAATTAGTGTAAATAAAGGCACAAATCTTGGTAACTTAATTAATAAGTTTAAATTTCCATTATCAAAGATTGCAATTGAAAAAAATAATTTGATTGTAGAGAAGAAAAAAATTAGCAAAATATTGCTTAGACCAAATGATAAGATAGAAATAGTACATTTTATAGGTGGAGGATGATTAAAAAAAAAGATTATTTTAAAATTTCAAACAAAAAATTTAACTCAAGACTTATAGTGGGCACAGGGAAATATAAAAATTTTTCAGAGTGCGCTAACGCTGTAAAAGCATCAGGAGCTGAAATTGTTACAGTAGCTGTTAGAAGAGTAAATATTACTGATAAAAAAAAACCATTGTTAATGGATTATTTGGACCCAAAAAAAATCACTTATTTACCTAATACAGCTGGATGTTTCAATTCTAATGACGCACTTAGAACACTTAGATTAGCTAGAGAAATTGGAGGATGGAAACTTGTTAAATTAGAAATATTAGGAGATAAAAAAACTTTATTACCTGATATGATTGAAACATTGAAATCAACAGAGGTATTAACAAAAGAAGGTTTTAAAGTAATGGTTTATTGCAATGATGATCCCTTAATGGCAAAAAAACTAGAAGATGTTGGTGCAGTTGCAGTAATGCCTCTTGCAGCTCCCATAGGTTCAGGACTTGGCATTCAAAATAAAATAAATTTACATATTATAAAACAAAAAATTAAAATCCCACTTTTAGTTGATGCGGGTATAGGCCAAGCTTCAGATGCAACAATAGCAATGGAATTAGGTTGTGATGGAGTATTAGTAAATACAGCTATAGCAAAAGCTAGAAATCCAATTGAAATGGCAAAAGCAATGAAATTTTCTGTAATTGCAGGTAGGAAGTCTTATTTATCTGGAAGGATGAAAATGAACTTATTTGGCAACGCTTCCTCTCCAAAAAAAGGAATTATTTAATTTTTTTTTTATATTTTTTAAAATATTTTTTTTTTGGATTTTTACTAAATGGTTTTTTAAAAGATTTCTTTTTATTTTCAAATTGAATAATATTTGTCTCACTTTTAATTATTTGTTCAGATTGTATCGTTTCGACTATTTTGTTAGATTTAGATTTAAATTCTAATTTATAATCATTAAGTCCATAATTTAAATCTTCTTTAAATGATAATTTTACTTTGTTTTTCTTTTGGAAAAAAACTATATCCTCTTCACTATTTTTAGATAAAAAATCTATAATTTTTTTATTTAAGTAAACTATAATTTCTTTAGATTTATTCTCCAAACATTTTATTTCTGTTAATTTTAAAATTTTTAACGCTTGAGACTCATTTGTTAAATTCATTGACCATTTGACATTGCTTTCTCTTAGTCTTTGTCTTGACATCTCTAGCAATCCAAAATGGGTAATTCTACCAATTTGAATTCTAGCTCTATCCTTTCTGCATTTTTCTTTAAGTTTTCTCTCAACGTGTCTTCTATTTGAAAAATTATGCATATCTATAAAATCTATTATTATTAAACCAGACAAATCCCTAATTTTTATTTGTCTAGCGATTTCCTCTGCTGCTTCTAAATTTGTATCTAAAGCAGTATTTTCAACATTTTTTTGTTTTATTGATTTCCCGGAATTTACATCTATCGAAATAAGTGCTTCAGTGGGATTTATTACAAGATATCCACCTGACTTTAGTTTTACCTCTGTTTTATAGATCTCGTAAAGTTTTGTTTCAATGTTATTTTTAAAAAAAAGTGGAATTTTGTCTCTATACTTTTTTACTTTTTTAATCTGTTTAGGCATTAATTGTTTTATATAAAGTTTTGCTTTTTGATATCCTTCGTTACCTTCAACAAAAATCTTTTGCACATCATCATCTACCATATCCCTGAGACTTCTTTTTATGATATCGCTTTCCTGATAAATTAGCGATGGCGCAATTGACTCCATAGCTGTATTTTTAATTCCTTCCCAAGAATTTATTGAGTTAGTTAAATCACTTTCTATATCATTTTTAGTTTTGTTAGATCCTGCAGTTCTAACTATTAGCCCCATTTCTTTAGGTATGCTAACCAAATTCAAAATTTGTCTGATTTTTTTTCTTTCTATCGGATTAAAAATTTTTCTTGATATTCCACCACCCTTTGGAGTATTTGGCATTAGCACTGTATATTTTCCAGCAATAGATATAAAGGTTGTTAAAGCGGCACCCTTTAGTCCTCTTTCATCCTTAAGCACCTGAACTAGAATAACTTGATTAGGTTTAATAACTTCTTGTATCTTATATCTTTTCTTTTTTATATTTAAGTTAACTGAATTATTATCTATATTTTTTTCGTTATTATTTATTTCATCATCTGAGATTTCACTTTTCTTTTCTGGTTCTAAAATTTTTTCCTCTAAGTCCTTCTCTTCTAAATCTTTCTCTTCTATTTCACTTTGTTTTTGTAATTCAATTCTTGTTTCCTCCTCTTCTTTTTTAATTACTTCTATGTCACTTTTTGGTATTTGATAATAATCGCTTTGAATGTCATTAAATGAGAGAAATCCATGTCTTTCTCTTCCAAAATCTATAAACGCCGCTTGAAGCGAAGGTTCTATTCTACTGACTTTTCCTAAATAAATATTGTTTTTTATTAGATTATTATTTTTTCCTTCGTATTCATAATCTTCAATATCATTTTCAGATTTAAGAACAACTCTAGTTTGATTCGGATGCGATGCATCGATAAATAAGTTTTTTGCCATATGTTTTTGTTTATTTTAATCATTTAAATTTTGTATATATTGTAGCTGCCATAACATTAACAAATTCAGGAATTAAATAAACTAAAATGATTAAACAAATCAAAAAAATATTGATTTTGAGCCTATTTGTTTTTCTATTAGGTTTTTCAGGAATAGTAAGTATTTTATGGTACTATTCAAATGATTTGCCTGATTATAAATTTTTAAAAAATTATAAACCACCAATATCCAGCAAACTCTATTCTAATGATGGACAATTATTAAGCGAATTTTCTTCAGAAAAAAGAATATTTGTACCCTATAACTCAATACCAACTTTGGTCGTAAATTCATTTTTATCTGCAGAGGATAAAAATTTTTTTAAACATCCTGGAGTAGATGCAAAAGGAGTCCTAAGAGCAATTGTTAACAATATTTCTAATTTGATGTCCTCAAAAAGGCTTGAGGGAGCATCCACTATAACACAACAGGTTGCAAAAAATTTTCTTTTAACCAATGAAGTTTCAATTGATAGAAAGCTTAAAGAGGCAATTCTAGCTTTTAGGATAGAAAGAGCCTTGAGCAAAGAGAGAATACTTGAACTTTATTTAAATCAGATTTATTTAGGAGAAGGGAGCTATGGTATTGCTTCTGCTAGTTTACAATATTTTGATAAACCAATCAGTGAATTAAATTATTCAGAAGCTGCACTTTTAGCAGCGTTACCAAAGGCTCCTAGCAGATATAATCCTTACAAAAATATAGAGCTAGCTAAATTCAGAAGAAATCTGGTGTTAAAAAATTTATTTGATAATAATTATTTAAGCTCTGATCAATTCAAAAAACTTTCAGAAAAAAATATAAAACTAAAAAAAAGAAAATCGGTTTATCTTGAAAATTCAAATTATTATGTTGAAGATATCAGAAAGCTAATAGTTGATAAATATGGATTTGATAAAGTTTACAAACAAGGATTTACTATAAATACTCCTTTAAATTTAGATCTACAAGAAAAAGCAACTAAATCATTAAGACAAGGTTTAATAAACTTTGATATGAAAAAAGGATGGAGAGGGGCTCTATTAAATAAAAAATATTCTAAGAACTGGTCAAAAAATCTTAAAGATTATAAATTAGAAGATTCAATTGGTTGGGATTTATCGATAATTAAAAAAATAAATCGTTTTTCTACAGAAATTGAAACTTTAGATGGGTCTGAAGGTATAATAGAATTTTCATCTATCGATTGGACAAAAAAAAATTTTGAGGAAATTTTTAATGTCGGAGATATAATTTATGTTGAAAAAATTAAAGATAATAAATTTAAATTAAGACAACTTCCAAAAGTTAATGGAGCCATTGTCGTCATGGACCCGTTTACTGGTAGAATACTGGCTTTAAGCGGAGGTTTTAGTTTTAAAAATAGTGAATTCAATAGAGCAACCCAGGCATCAAGACAACCCGGCTCAGCATTCAAGCCTTTTGTGTATGCACTGGCACTTGAAAACGGGTATACACCTGCAACTTTAATTTTAGATGCACCAATAGTATTTGATCAAGGAGAAGATTTAAAATTATGGAAACCAGAAAACTATGGGAAAAAATTTTATGGACCTTCAACACTAAGAACTGGTGTGGAAAAGTCCAGAAATTTAATGACTGTAAGAATCGCACAAAATATAGGAATAAAAAAAATTGCTAACTTTGCAAAGGAACTTAATATTTACAAAAATCCAGAAAATCTTCTATCGTTATCTTTAGGTTCAAGCGAAACATCATTGTTAAAACTAACAAGTGCATACTGTAGCTTTGTAAATGGAGGAAAGTTAATTAACCCAAAATTTATTGATAGAATTCAAGATAGTGAAGGTAATACAATTTTTAATTCAGAAAAAAGAGAGTGTGATGGATGTAATTCAATTTCATATTTAAGTAAAAAAATGCCAAAAATTAAAAATAACTTTAAACAAGTTATGAGTAAAGAAACAGCATATCAAATGATTTCAATATTAGAAGGTACTGTAAAAAGAGGAACTGCAAAAAAATTGAAAGATTTAAATTTAGATTTGGGTGGAAAAACGGGTACGACAAATAAAAACACTGATACTTGGTTTGTAGGATTTTCATCTAATTACGTTATTGGAGTTTATGTAGGATATGATGAACCATCATCTTTGGGTAAATATGAAACAGGAGCAAGAACGGCTATGCCAATATTTAGAAGTTTTGTAAAAAATGCTGTTAAAAAAGAAAGCGCAAGACCTTTTAAGATACCCCAAGGAATCAAGATGCTTGTAGTCAACTCAAATACTGGCGAGAGAGCTTCTTATAATGATGAGTCGATTATTATTGAGGCTTTTAAAGAAAAAGATTTGGTTAATAATACAATTCAATATGGTAATGTAGACTATATATCAAAAGATAATATTTATAAATTTTATTAATGGAAAACGAATTTCAATCAGAAAAATTAAATATAGAAAAAATAAATTTAAGAGTTAAGGAGTTTCTTTGATAAGAAAGATCTGTTTAACAAGATTGAAATTTTAAATAAAAAAACTCAAGAACCAAACTTTTGGAAAAATAAACAAGAGGCTGAAAAAACTCTTAAAATTAAAAAGTCTTTTGAGATCCTGACTTCAAATTATAAACTTCATATCAATCAGCTCAATGATTTAACAGAGCTTTTTCATTTAGCAAACGAAGATAATAATCAGCAGATTATTAATGAAACAATTAATAAAATTAAAGAACTAAAAATTGAAGTTAAAAAAAATGAGATTAAATGTTTTTTATCAAACGAAAATGATAGGTTAAATTGTTTTGTAGAAATACACGCTGGAGCAGGAGGTACAGAAAGCCAAGATTGGGCTGAAATGCTAAGAAGAATGTATATTAAATGGGCATCAAATAAAGATTATAAATTTCAATTAATTAGTGAACACAAGGGCGATGAAGCCGGAATAAAATCATCAACAATTAAAATTAATGGGGAATATGTATACGGATACTTAAAAAACGAGTCAGGAATACACAGGCTAGTAAGAATCTCACCATTCGATTCTGGCGCAAGGAGACATACAAGTTTTGCGAGTGTATGGGTATATCCGGTTCTAGATGAAAATATCAAAGTTGAAATTTTAGAAAAAGATTTAAGAATAGATACATACAGATCTAGCGGTGCGGGTGGGCAACATGTAAATACTACAGACAGTGCGGTAAGAATAACTCACACACCTACAAATATTGTAGTTCAATGTCAAAATGAAAGATCACAACATAAAAACAAAGAGACCTGTATGGCAATGCTTAAAGCTAGGCTTTACGAATTTGAATTAAAAAAAAAAGAACAAAAAGAAAAAAATATTGAAAAATCAAAATCAGATATAGGATGGGGTCATCAAATAAGATCTTATGTTTTACACCCGTATCGACTTGTTAAAGATAACAGAACAAATGAGGAGAGCTCAGATCCAGATAAAATTTTAAATGGTGAGATAGATAATTTCCTTGAAAGTAGTTTATATAAATTACATGTTTAAAAACATTTTAAGATTACTTTTTGCACTTATTATTATCTTAATTATATTTGTTTCGTATTTAAGTTTTTTTGGAATTAAAACTGATAAATTTAATCATTTAATAAAATCACAAATTCAAGAAATAGATAAAAGATTGGATGTAGAATTAAATAAAGTATTTATTAAATTAAATCTTAGACAAAAAAGTTTCTCTATAAATGGTAAAAATGTTAATTTATTAATAAAAAATGAAAGTCAACAATTTGCTAATGTAAATGTTTTAATGGGTTTAGAGACATTATTTAAAAACCAGAAAAATATAAAAAAAATAATAATTAATTCTAATAAAACTGAAGTTAAAAAATTGCTAAAATTTATAAGAGCATATAAGATAAATATTCCAGCCTTATATCTAGAAAATAGTATTTCTGAAGGAATTATTGTTTATAATTTAACTTTAGATACAAATAATAAGAAAAATAAACTTACATTTATTAATGGTGAAATTACAAACGCAAAAATTAATTTTTTACAAAAACAATTCGAAAATGTAAATTTAAAATTTGAATATTTTGATAAAAGTTTAAATATTAAAGACTTTAATTTAACATACGACAAAACAAAATTTCTAAGTAATGATATAAACGCCAATGTAAAAGATAATATAATAGAAATTAAAGGTGACTTTCAAAATAAAATAAATTTAAATCTGTTATCAAATTTATTTGATTTAGATATAAATAACTATCTTGAAAAAAATATTTTACTATCTTCAAAATCAAAATTTACAGTTTTGTTTAATAACAAGTTTAAAATAAAAGATTATAAACTTGAGAGCCAAATAAATATTAAAGATTTAAATATTGAGTTAAAAAAAATTGACCTTAAAAAATATATTTCAGATTTTAATAATAAAATAATTTTAAAAAATGGAGAACTTAAATTCAACCTTAATAAAAGTAAAGCGGTATCAGTTAATATAAAATCAAAGTTTGTTTTTAATAAAAACCAAAAATCTAAAGATTTAGTTTTAAAATACTCAAAAAATAATTTAGACGAAAAATATGAATTTAATATAGATCTTTCTGAAAATGATCTATTCATTGATTTAATTAATTTTCAGAAAGGTATTAATGAAGAATTATTCTTAAATATTAATGCATCGAAAAAAAATAATGAATATAATATTAACAATTTAAAACTATTTAATAAAAAAAATATGTTTGAACTTAGAAGTATTGAATTTAGTAAAAATTTTAAAATTAAAGATTTCCATTTTGTTAGCGCTAAATTCTTTAACAAAAAAAATTTTTTAAATGATATTTTAATAAAAAAAAATAATGAGAATATTAAATTAACTTCAAATAATTTTGATATTAGCTCAAATATTGAAAGCAGCCTTAAAAGCTCAAATGAGGGTAGCTTTCTAGAATTTTTTCATAACCTAGATTCAAAATTTGATATTAATGTAAAATCTGCAAGACTTGATGAAGATCATGATCTATTAAATCTAACAGGTAGTGGAATAATTAAAGGTAATAAGATCGATAAAGTCAATATATTTGCTAAATTTAATAGAAAAGGAAACTTCACATACACAAAAGATGAACTTGATGGAAAAAAAGTTACAACTATTTTTTCAGATATTGCGAAACCCTTCGTTAAAAAATTTGAATTTATCAAAGGTTTTGAGAACGGAAAATTAGATCTTACATCTACTGAAATTGAAGATGGTATATCAAAATCTGAATTAAGAGTTTATGACTTCAAACTTAAGGATATGCCAGCATTAACTAAACTTTTGTCACTAGCATCTCTTCAAGGTATAGCTGATCTAGCAACTGGGGAAGGCATTCGATTTGATGAATTTGATATGTTTTTTGATAATTCAAAAAATCTAATTAAAATTCATGAGATCTATGCTTTGGGTCCAGCTGTCTCAGTTTTAATGGAGGGATATGTGGAAAAAAATAAATTAGTTAGCTTGAGAGGAACGTTGGTTCCTGCCACAACAATTAATAAAACTATAGCCAAAATACCTTTATTAGGAAATATTTTAGTTGGAGAAAAAGCAGGAGAAGGTGTTTTTGGAGTTAGTTTTAAAATCAAAGGCCCACCAAGTAACTTAGATACAAGAGTTAATCCTATTAAAACTTTAACACCAAGATTTATTACGAGAACTTTAGATGAGATAAAAAAATCTAACTAATAACAATTTTAAAATGTTTTTTCTTACCTATTGAAAGTTTAAAAAAATTTTTACTTTCTAAATTAATTTCTGAAACAGGCAAATCATTTTCGATTTTAAGATTATCAATTTTTATACCATTATTTTTGATTATCCTTTTGATCTCACTTTTTGAGGTCTCTAATTTAGTTGATAGTATTAAATCAGATAAATTTTTATTTTTAAATTGATTTTTTTTAACTTCGAAAGTTGGCAAACCTTCGTCAGATGAATTATCATAAAAAATTTTTTTTGCTTGTTCGAAACACTTCTTTGACTCTTTTTCTCCGTGCAGTAATGCTGTTGCATGATTTGCCAACAACACTTTTAACTCGTTAACATCTTCATTTTTTCTTTTTTCTAATTCTTCAATAGAAATATCAGTAAAAATTTTTAAGAATTTGGTTAAATCTTTATCATCAATATTTCTCCAAAATTGCCAATAATCATATGGAGAAAGCAAGTCTTTATCTAACCAGATAGCTCCACTTTCAGTTTTTCCCATTTTTGTACCCGAAGCTAATGTAATCAAAGGCGTTGTAAGACCAAATGTTTCATTTGAAGAATATCTTTTAATAAGCTCTACACCATTTACAATATTTCCCCATTGATCCGATCCCCCAATTTGAAGTAAGCAGTTGTGTTTTTTATTTAGTTCTAAAAAATCATATGCTTGCAAAATCATATAATTAAATTCCATGTAGCTTAAAGATTGTTCTCTATCTAATCTTAATTTTACACTATCAAAGCTTAACATTTTATTTATCGTAAAGTGTTTTCCAATATCTCTTAAAAATGAAATATAATTCAAATCTTTAAGCCAATTATAATTATTAACAAATATTGGGGATGTATCTTCATTATCTGATATTAAAAAAATTTTTAAAATTTTTTGAATATTTTTTATATTTTTTTCAATAGCTTTTTCTTCAAGCATTTGTCTTGTTTTATCTTTTCCTGAAGGATCACCTATTCTTGTAGTACCACCACCAAGTAACACAATTGGTTGATGTCCGTGTTTTTGCAGTAAGCGCAAACACATTATTTGAAGTAAACTTCCAACATGCAGACTTTCCGCTGTACAATCAAAACCTATGTAGGCTCTAATTTTTTTATTATTTAAAACATCGCTTAAACCATCATTATCTGTGCATTGATAAAAATATCCTCTATCATGGAATTCTTGTAAAAATTTATTCATATAGATAAACTAGCTTATACTTATTTATATTTAATCA
>MDTD01010435.1_pt1 | contig 10243 bp, 11 predicted proteins | sample 811221 | NCBI WGS metagenome assembly MDTD01 (sample SAMN05326646, study PRJNA326480) | marine metagenome | isolation source: seawater | place: Pacific Ocean: South West | collected 2011
TTGTCCTGATGATAGAGTTAATTTTTTAAATTATTATTATGTTTTGTATAAAATGTGTGAACTATTGGGAGAAACACAGTTTTTACCTTTTTTTCCAATGTTAAAAGATCCTGTAAAAAGAATTGAACAAGATGAAATTTGGAAAAAAATTTGTGCTGAATTACAATGGGAATTTATACCCACAATTTAAAAAATTTATATTTTTATTAAAATCATTTTAAATATATGCTTTTAATAAAGATATATATATATGTATAATCCACTAACATTGATTTATAGTTTCTTAAAATTTTTACATAAAAAATATAAATTATTACTTTATATAATTGCAATAAAGTTTACAAAAAGAGGAAAAAAAATGATAAAGGAAAAAAAATCTCACGCATTAAGTGTAATCAAAGAAGGTATGTTCTCAAAAAAATATATATATAATTTTCAAAAAATTCCTCCCAATGGCATTAATATAGATAATGTTTTACATATTATGAATGATCGTAAATCTATTACTAATAATAAAATATCTGGTGGTATTTACAATAATAATGTAGAATCACAAAAATTAATAAATATAGTGAACAGTAAATATATGTTCTCAAATCCGTTACATCCTGATATTTATCCAGAATTAATTAAAATGGAATCCGAAATAATTAAAATGATTGGTTCTTTATTTGAATTACCTAGTGAAGGTGGTGGTAATTTAGTTACAGGTGGAACTGAAAGCACTATATTAGCACTAAAAGCATATAAAAAGTATAAAAATTTATATTTTTTTAAACCTGAAGTTTGCTGCACTAAAACTGTCCACGCCGCTGTAAATAAAGCGTGTGAATTATTAGATTTACGTATTGTATATGTTGATTTGAATGAAGATAATGTAATGGATGTTGACGATTTAAAACGCAAAATTAGTTTTCGAACTTGTGCAATTATTGCTTCTTATCCCTGCTTTGCATATGGATTAAACGATCCTATAGAAGAAATAAGTATTGTTGCTGGAAATTATAATATACCCTTTCACGTGGATGCTTGTTTGGGTGGATTTATAACACAATTTGATAAAAAATTAAAATTATCTTTTAATCAAAATATTCAATCACTGTCAGTGGATCCTCATAAATTTGGTTACACTCCTAAAGGTTCTTCAGTATTATTATGGAAAACAAAAAAATTAAAACATTATCAATATTTTATTCAAAATGATTGGACTGGTGGTATTTATGCTAGTGTTTCATTACCAGGAAGTAGAGTAGGGTCTCAAATCGCAACCACTTGGGCAACTATTCTTTATAACGGTTTTACTTATTATAGTATTATGTCTACTAAAATAAAAAATGCAACTGTAAAATTTGCTGAAAAAGTTAGAAATATTGATACTTTTAAAGTAATAGGTAATCCAAATGTAAATGTTGTAGCATTTTATAGTGAAAAATATGGAGTTGATCAAATAATTAATTATATTAGTAAAGAGGGTTGGAATTTAAATATATTACAAAATCCTATGTGTATTCATTTATGTATTACACCAAAAAATATTGAAAATGTTGATAACTTAATAACATTACTAGAAAAGTTATTAAATAATGAAGTTAAAAAATTTGACAATAATATTGCTAGTATTTATGGTATGAGTGCCAGTCTACCTGATAAAAGTGTAATAAATGAAATTGTAAATAACTATTTAGATATGACAACGGATATTTAATATTTGTTAAATTTTTAATAAATATTAATTACAATTAGCGTGGAAAGCCAACAAGATTTGCACCAATACCGAAACCGGCACCAGATCTAGCAGAAGAAGCCATACTAGGAAGGAATGAATCTAAAATACTGAAAGTAGCAGCAGCAGTAAGAGCAATAAGACAAACTTCATCAAGCTTTAAAGCCTTGGCAGGAATAGCATAAGCTGCAATAGCAACCATAATACCTTCAAAAACGTATTTCACAGCGCGGGTTAATAATTCTCTAAGGTTAACAATATTGTTCAAAGCATCCAACATTTTATAAATATATTTGAGAAAAAAATATATTAATATAATAAAAACTTAAAAATTAACATTCTTAAAATTATATAATGAGTGCTTTCGAAAAACAAAAAAATCCAGATGGAACAAAAAATACTAAATATGTTGATTTATTAGATGAGGACAAACCAATTTCAGGACAAAAATTTGCTTGTATAAGTTTTGTTAGTCCGGAAAATATTTTAAAACAAAAAAATATGTTTTTTTTCGAAAGATTCCTAAAACAATGGGATTTTTCTAAATGTATTAAAAAAACTACACAATTTTTAAATTTTATATCTTATAAATATAATTTGAATTTTGATAATATTGTTAAGGATTTTGAGGAATTTGTTGAAAGTGAAAAAAACAATTTGATTGAAACAACAATAGAAGATGAATGGGCTACATTTATGGATCATAAAGAAGAGGAATTGCAGAGTGAATTTAATACCTTAAATAACTTTCAAACTTGTGTTAGAGGTTTAAAGGTTCGTGGTGTATATAGCACACAAGAAGAGGCAGAGTTTAGATGTAAAATGTTAAGAGAAGTTGATCCTTATCATAATGTTTATGTTGGACCAGTTGGGGTATGGATGCCTTGGGAACCTGATGCTTATAAAACAGGTAGAGTGGAGTATTTGGAAGAAGAGCTTAACCAGCTTATGAAAGAAAAGCAAAATAATGACATTTATGCTAAACAACAGTTTGATAAACGTGTAATGAATAGTAAAAAGGATGCTATTAACAAAAATATTAAATTAGCAAAAAATACAGGTAATAAATTAACGCAAAATATTGATGATGATGGCAACTTAATTGGTGCTAATAATATTAACACTATTGAAAAGTCATTAGAATTAAATGGTGAAGAGATAACACAAGAACAAGTCGAAGATCAGTTGTTTAAGGGTGATAATGTTAGAACAACAGGTTCTGATTCTCCAAAAACAGCCAGGAAAAAAATGCGCGAATATTATTTAAATTTGAGTAAAGAGGAAAATGCTGAAACAAATGCTGAGACAAATGATGAAACAAATGATGAAACAAATGATGAAACAAATGATGAAACAAATGATAAAAATTAAACAGGTATTGTGTTTATTGATGGAACATCTTCATCATAATAACATCTGACACCTCGTTGTGTATAATAAAAATAAATAGATGAAATTAAACAAGCACAACTAATTGCAATAATATAACCAATATTGATATTTATCATATTACATAAAATATATAAAAATATAAAAGTTATTAAAACAAATAATTTTTATATTTAATTAGAATAATGACGACCATATTTCATCCATAAAAATACACTAACAGTAAATCCTAATAAAAATCCAGCAACACATTGATCTGGATGATCTTTCATAAAAGGTCTAGTTATTAATGGACCCAAAAAATAAGTTAAAAACGAATAAAAAACCATAATTAAAATAGAAGTTTTGTTAGATAAATGAACCATTATTATATTTTATGAAAAGAATTTAAAATATAATATTTATAACTTAATAATTAAATGACCGAAATTACCAATACTATAAATTTTGATACTATTTATCAGGGTGAATATGCAATACAAAATTTAATCAAATCTGATAATAATTGTTCCGCTCATTTTACATATAATCGTTATCCCGGAAAAGGATTTGAACTTATTATAATCACATATAACCCTGAACATCAGACTTCTTTTTTTTTACATAGTTTGATAGCTGAAACAAAAGTTAAAGCTCTAGAAAATATGTATGGCCATATATATAATTTGAAAAATTCTCTAGGAAAAAAAGATTCACCTTATTTACATTACACTGTAGAATGGTTTAATTCTAAATTAAATAAAAAGGTAACATCTAATTTTTATGGAACTAAAATACAAGATGTAATTAACAAATTTTATTACAATAGACATAATGAAAAAAACATTATTATATACAGTATTAAGTTGAATAATATAACTAGTAATGATTTAATACATTAAATCACCATTTACTTTTTTTAACATTAATACGTGGACCTTTTACCTGTTTTTTTGGATCAAAAGCCTCATCTTCATCATCAGAACCTAAATCTTTTGATATATCCCAAAATTCTTTGGAACCCAGTTTAAAATCATTGTGACCACTTGCTTTATACCAAAATATTTGATCGTCTAATTTGTTTGATTTTGCATTATTTGAAATAACCAAACATTCATAGTTTTCTGTGCACTGGTCCATGACCTGACAAAAACTTTCAAATGTTGGAAACATACCTGCAAAATTTTCATAAATCCTTTTTCTATTAGTTAAATATGGTTCACGTAGAATAAAAGTATAATCAATATTAGTTCTTAAATTTGGAGGGACTCCTAAAGGATATTGCATTGTGATAACAAGCATAATTTTCCAATGACGACCATTCATAAAAAGCAATCTCATTAATTTTTCTCTAGCCCAAGAATTATCATATAAACAATCATCTAATATTACAAATGCTCTAGGATCAATATTAGATCTACCATATGCCTCATTTTCTCTTTTTACTTGTTTCATAACTATTTTTTGTCTTTTTAAAATATTTTCAATAATTGCCGAATTGTATTCATCATGAATAAAAAGTTTAGGAACCATTTTACCATAAAACCCATTTCCTGCTTCTGTCCCAGATATTACTGTTCCAATTGGGATATCTTGATGATAATATAATAAATCTCTTACCAAAAAACTCTTACCTGTATCACGTCTTCCAATTAAAACAATAACTGGACCCTGATTTTCATCAGGCTTAAATGTTATTTGTTTCATATCAAATTTCTTTAATTCTAAATTCATAATATAAAAAATAAATATAATTTTTATAAATAATAATACGCAAAAATAAATTAAATATAATAGTAGTTTTTTTTATAAAATTCTAAATGCTTCATTATAAAAAAAATGATAATACTCAATTATTTCAATCATTTAAAAAAAACGATTTTACAAATTTAACAAAAATTCAAAATTATATTCCTATTTATAATAACTTTTTTAATCTAACAAAAAATAATTTTAATACTATTAATTTAAATCACGAAACCTCAATATTGGAAATTTGCTCAAAAGAAACAGAGCAACATTTTTATTGTAAATTGCAAAAAAAAAGTATAATAAAGTCTGATGTATTTTTTAAATTTTCACCACTTTTAGATCCAGTTAAATATTTAACTGGTAAATATAAAAATACAAATATTGAATTACTTCCAACTTTAGAAAATAATCAATGTAATGATAAATTATTAGATACAAATAATTCTGCATATATTGATGGTTTTTTTTCCTATTTAACAAGTTGTTTACTAAACAAATATAAATTTATAAACGCAGTAGATTTTTATGGTTCTTTTTTAGGAATAAAATCTAATTTTAATTACAATATTTATGATGATATTGAATATTTATACGATTCTAATTATTTTAATGAAAATAAAAACTCATTATTTAAGGTCGAAAATATTGATGATGAATTATTTGAAAAATGTAACAGTTTGAAAAATAGAAAAAAAATTATTATTAATTCAGATTCACTGGATTTAAATGTAGATACATTTGACGAATCATTATTTGACGGTATTTTTAGTAATAATACCAAAAATAATAATTTAGATAATGTTATTGATCTCTCAAAAAACTTGGTATTTAGTGATTTAAATAATAATACTACAAAAAATTCATCTTCCACTTGTTCTTCTAGATCATCAAATACATCAGAAGAAGATTCTGAGATTGAAAATAGTGACTCTGATGATGAAAATGATGTAGAAGAAGATGAAGAAGAAGAAGAAGATGATGATGAAGATGAAGATGATGATGAAGATGATGATGATGAATCTGTTTATAGTTCAATAAGTGATAGTAGTGAAGCAAATTTAGATTGTAGTATATTTAATTTTCCTGTTCAAATAATTTGTTTGGAAAAACTAGAAAATACTCTAGATTCTTTATTAGAAGATGAAGATTATGAAATTTCAAACAACGAATGGAAATCAATATTAATGCAAATAATTATGATGCTTATCACATATCAAAAATGTTTCCAATTTACTCATAATGATTTACATACAAATAATATTATGTATAACAAAACTGATAGAAAACATATTATATATAAATACGATGGGAAAATATATAAGGTTCCTACGTATGGTAAAATATTTAAGTTAATTGATTTTGGACGTTCAATATATAAATTTAAAGGAGTTCAGATTTGCTCAGATAGTTTTCATCCAAAAGGGGACGCTGCCACTCAATATAATTTTGGAATATATTATAATAACAAAAAACCAAAAATAGAACCAAATTATAGTTTTGATTTATGTAGATTAGCTTGTAGTTTATATGACTTTTTTATTGATGAAGAAGATGATGTAGAAGAGTTAGATTCAATTGCAAAACTAATATATAGTTGGATATTAGATGATAAAGGAAAAAATATTTTATATAAGAAAAATGGAGATGAAAGATATCCTGATTTTAAATTATATAAAATGATCACTCGTTTGGTTCATAATCATACTCCTCAAAAGCAATTAGAAAATTCATTATTTCATAAGTTTTTGACAAGTAAAAGAAAGTTGAATAAAAAAGCCAAAATCATAAACATTGATGAGTTTGAAGATTTTTCACAATAAATATTATATTAATATTATTATAATATATATGGCTGGAGAAGCAAAATCAACAGATATAATTAAAATGTATCTTAATCCCGAAAGTTTTGATGGTAGTCAAAAAGAAATAATTTTGAGACATTTACAAGATATATTACCTGTGGAAAGTAGTGATTTTAAAAAACAGGGAACTCGTATAAGAGAAGCAACAACAAATAAAGCTCGTTCTTTAGGATTATGTTATGGCGTATTAACACGTTCTTGGTTAGATGTTGAAAGAACTGATAAAGAAGATATTATTTTAATGGTTGAATCACCATTACCATCTAGGCATAGTTCGTTGTCATTTTCAGCATTTGCCGCTATTAAAATTATAGAAGAACCAACCGGAACATATTTATATTTAGATGGTTTATGTTCGAATAAAGGAAAAGCAGGTTTAGTTATGGATTATATGTTAAAAACTATTGGTAATCCTTTATTGGATTTAGGATTTATTCAAGGATTTAAGCTTTCAGGATTAGGTTATGTTGTCGGTTATTATTACAAAAAATATGGTTACAAATTTTACGATACTGTGGGCGATCAATTAGTCGAAAATAGAGATTTAAATAAAAAGTTAAAAGAATTTACAAATTATGTATTCTCACCTAGTGTAGAAGATGATATGCCAGAAGATTTTATTGATACAGAAGAAATGTCAAATTGGTTTGATGCAATGTCAACCATTTTAAGCGAAGATGAGTATAAAGCAGTAATTACAAGAGGTGAATTAAAAAAATTAAATATTTTATCTAGAGACTTGGAAAAATTAACAAAAAACGAAGATAGACGGGCTACATTACCACATAGAATAGAAATAGTTAGACAAATACAAACAATTGTAAAAAAAGCCCAAGGTAATATTGAGGAGGCGGAAGAGAGTAATATAACACCAATTATGCGATTCTTCTTAGAAGCAAGAAAATATACAGCAAATCCAGATGTAAGAATTATGTCTAGAGGAAGAACTAGTGAAGAAATGGCAGACCAAGCTGTAAGACAAAATTTAACATCCGATGGTTTTTATATGTATTATATACCGGAAAGAAGAGATGATTCATCTGCTGCCTCAAAAGAAGACTCACCATTAAAATTAATTAAGCCATCTGACGATGCATTCACGCCAAAACCCAAACCACCTAGGAGCCGACGCAGAACACGCAGAAGAGGAGGAGGAAGAAAAAAGAAAAAGAGGACACGCAGAAAATTTAGAACAAAATCTCTTTTTAAAAAAAAGAGAACAAAAAAAAGAAGAAAATTGCGTAAAAAGAGAACAAAAAGGAGAAGACGCAAACGTTAAAATTTATATTATATTATTATAATATAAATGCTACCAAAAACTGTTCATGACCCAACAAATTGTCCACCAAAAATGAGACTTAAAACCAATAAATCAATACCATCATCTAATTTATTTTTTAAGAAAAATAGTATGTTTAGTCGTCATCAATCTTGTTCATTAGATAGTGATATTGAGGCTTTATCTATAAATAAAGTAACTGTAGCAGGTGTAACAAAACCTCCTGCAAGCATAGCAGGTAATAAATATTACATTAATGAAACGTTAAACGTTAACCTGGTTTTATATAGAGGTGTCACATATGAGTTTGATTTATCCGATGCATCTAATGCTACAGGAGGAGGACATCCACTTTGGTTTCACGTTGGAAAATTAATAGCTTCTGACCAAGTAGGTGGACAAACGGCAACATACGTTAATCCCAAAACTGGTGCTGGCGCAAGTGGCGCTGCCGTAGGAACCGCAGGAGCAAAATTAACATTTGTTGTGCCAAACGATGCACCAGACAAAATATATTATGTTTGTGGTTATCACGCAAATATGGGATCAGAAGGATTTTTTGTTGTAAAAAATAAAAGACATATTTCTAGAACTAACAAAGTTACTGTAGCAGGTGTAAATAAACCTCCCGCAAGCATAGCTGGTAATAAATATTACATTAATGGAAAATTAAACGACGAAACCTTAGTATTATATAGAGGAAAAAAATATGTTTTTGATTTATCTCACGCATCCAATGCTACAGGAGGAGGACATCCACTTTGGTTTCACGTTGGAAAATTAATAGCTTCTGACCAAGTAAGAGGACAAACAGCAACATACGCTAATCCCAAAAATGGTGTTGGCGCAAGTGGCGCTGCCGCAGGAACCGCAGGAGCAAAATTAACATTTGTTGTGCCAAACAATGCACCTGACAAAATATATTATGTTTGTGGTAATCATGCAAATATGGGATCAGAAGGATTTGTAACTGTTAAAACGAGTGGTGATTTTGCAAAAAGCAAAAAACACGATTCTTATGCTAGATATTTATTACATAAGGTAGGAAAAACGCATACAAAAAACAAATATAATGAAACAACTAAAAAATTTGAAAAAAATTGTAATAAAAATTAAAAATCAGGTGGATTAGTAAATGCAACAACTTTTTCATTTAAATTTTCCGAAATTGGTTCTATTTGTTGAATTAAATAATAACCACCAATACTAGAGAAATAGACTATTAATGCATCACGAAATAACTTTTTAAACGGTTTATTTTCTTTTACAATAAATCTCATTTCTAAAAATTTAATAACTAAATATATTACAGAAACAATACCAGAAATATAAAATATTGACATACTCATTTTATTAAAAAATAATAAATAATTTTACTATTTTTTACGCAAATTATTTTAAAACTTCTATATCAGTTAATAACGGAGGTTCTAATTTTAAGGATTTATCTAAACTATGAACATCTAAAGTATCTAAAGTAATATTTGCAGAGTCGTGTATTTTAATTCGATCTTCTTCTTCCTCCTCATCTGAATCATCCTCTTCTGCTTCTTCTAGTTTTCTTTGTTCATTTCTTTCATAGCTTATTTTTTCTAGTCTATCAGGTGTTTTTGGTGCACTTACAGATTCAACAACTTCTGTTTTAATCGTTAATGGACTTTTTGATGTTTGGTAATTAATTACAGCATCATTATCCTTAAAATCAACAGAAGCCTTTGGTGTAGGAGGTTTATTTTCTACCTCTTCTTTTACACTGCTTAAAACTTTATCCGTAATATTTAATTTAATATTAGGTTTTTCTACCACAGGTGTTTCTTTTGCAGATTCATCTGATTTTTCTTCACTATTTGTAACAGTTTCTTCAGTATTTTCAGCTTCTGTGTCATTCTCGTTACTTTCTTTACTTTCATTTTTACTAATTGTCATAGAAGGTTTCTTTACAACTTCTTCATTATCTTTTGTGGAGTCTTCCTCTTTCTTTTCTTCTTCTTCTATTTGTGGAGTTTCAGTTAATTGTTCATCAGTTTCAACCTTAGATATTTCTTCTATAATTTCTTCATCCGTTGTTTCATCAATATAAGATCTTAAAATTTGTTCAATTGGCATACTGTCTCTTATTGCCTCAAAAATAGACTCTCTACATAAAATTTCACATTCTCTCATATTTTTTTGATGTGTTAATGGTGTAACATTTTTCTCAAATAAATATACATTTGTATATAATTTTCTAGAAAATAAAATATAAACTTTGTGAATAAA
>MDTD01042540.1_pt1 | contig 10243 bp, 9 predicted proteins | sample 811221 | NCBI WGS metagenome assembly MDTD01 (sample SAMN05326646, study PRJNA326480) | marine metagenome | isolation source: seawater | place: Pacific Ocean: South West | collected 2011
TCAATTCTTTAATTATTAATGTATTTAGCATTTCTAGATTTTTATTAGCTTTTTATTTACAATCGAAAATTGCGTAGTTGCTAATTCATTCAGCTCCATATTCTGATGTGAAGTAAAAATTACTGTTTTGTTGCTAGCCCAATTCTTTAATAATTTTAAAAAAAAATCTCGGCCTTTGTCATCCATTCCACTCAAAGGCTCATCAATTAATGCTAAAGACCATTTGCTAACTGAACATTTTAAAAGATTATACTTTTGAAACATACCTCTGCTAAGTTGATAGCAGGGTTTGTCTTTATGATTGATCATGCCAATCTCTTCAAATAAAAAATCAATGTCATCGGGTATTCTTTGGTGTCTTAATTTTAAAAAAAAGATTAAATTTTCCATAGGAGTGAGATTCGGATAAACCATTGGTTGATGACCCCAATATATTATATTTGTTTTATATTCATAGCTATTTTTTTTAAGCTTAATGCCGTCAATATATATTGAACCTGATTCAGGATTTAAAATTCCAGCTATCACTTTTAACAGAGTCGTTTTACCTGAACCATTAGAACCTGAAAGATATACTAATTCGTGCTGATCAACTTTAAGATTAATACGAGTAAGAACCTGTTTGAAGTTAAATGACTTACTAATTTCTTTTAATCTTAATATCATTCTTTATTAAAAAAAGGTGAAATGATAAAAAAAGCAGCTATAACAAAAATTAAAAAAAAGATGATTGCTAAGTACATTTTAGAATACCTTTGATTTTTTTATGAAAAACCATACAGAACAAAAACCTAATGTTAAAATTATAAACGTAACTAAATATAACACGGCTGAGCTCTCGTTTCTAATTAAATCTTCACCATAACAGGCACTAATAATTTCAAATATTTCATAATCTTGAAGATAGCTTTTGGATTGATAATTTTTATATTTAGCAGCCAAACAATTACTTAATCTCTCATTGGTTTTAAAATCTTTCAATATCAGACTTTGAACATCATGAGAATTTGTAGGGCTTTTGATTAAAACAGATATTAATTTTTTTAATTGATCTGCTGAACGAGAATCATGGTCGTAGAGTACTCCTTTTTTGCAAGGGCAGTACATTTGTTTTTCAAGCGAAAACTGCCTTTCATTAGAAATCATAAAAGCAAATAAAATAACGATTGTGGCTATCATGCGCTGTGAACGCTCAGTCATAATTTCTACTCAGCTTGCCACCATATGAAGCAAATGGATAAAGACTAACTATACCACCAATTAAAATTATCACTGCTCCTATCCATACCCAATTTACAAGATAATTAATCCAAACCGTAATCTGGATACTATTCGATAGATAATCTACTCTGTTTAAAATAATGTATAAATCTTTAATAATATTGGAATCAAGCGCAATTTCTTTTGTGATTTCATTCGGAGAATAATAGAACCTCTTTTCAACAGGCAGATTAATAATCTCACCCTTATAGTTAAATCGTATTTCTGCGATTTCTGCAAAATGGTTTGTTCTCCCAGAATCTACTCGATTAATAATTTCTAATACACTTTGCTCATATTCTGATCTTAGCGCAGCAGGAATTTCATTTCTGCTCATCAATTCATCTATAAGAAGATCATTGGGAATATCACTTTTTTCTATAAAATTATTGAAAGAAACAACTGTATAATCGTCAATTATTAAATCTTCAGAAGATTTTGCATTGATTTCATAATCTGCCTTAGATTCATACCCTCTTCCTATGAAACCAATAATCATCATCAAAAAACCTAAATGAACAATGTATCCACCATATCTTGATTGGTTTGTTTTAATTATAGACCAAAATGCAATCAGAGGATTTTCATTTCTTTTTTTGACTCTTTTGTATATAACTCTAATAAACTCATCAAAGATACCATAGCTAACAAATGTTATTAATGATACATATACACAAACACTAAAATTCATCAGTGATAAATGAGAAAAAATCCAAAAAAATAAAACTGATGTTAAGCCTGTGAAAAGACTTAAGGCTATTGGAACTTTAAATATTCTCTTTAGCTCTGAACGGTTGGTCTTTTTCCAACCAAGAAAAGGCGCTACGCCCATTAAGGCAAGTAAGAAGTATCCAAACAAGGCTGCAATCTGATTATAACCAGACTGATTTACCAGTTTTATATTTCTGTCAAAAATTATACTTGAAAAAATTGGCTGAAAGATTGCAAATAAAATAAATATCATTATGCCTACAAATAAAACATTATTATATAAAAACCCAGACTCTCTACTTGAGAAAGATTCAATTTTTTCCCTTGGCTTTAAAGATTTAAAACGAATTAGTATAGTTAAAAAGCTGAACACAAATAACACAAAGAAAAGCGCTAAAAACCATCCCCCAATTTCAGATTCTGCAAAAGAATGAACAGATTCTTTTATCAACCCACCACGGACTAAATAAACACCTAGAATTGTTAAGCAATAAATTATTGATACTAATATAACATTCCATAATTTTAACATACCTCTTCTTTGTTCAACCAAAATTGAATGAAGGTAAGCAGTGCTAACAAGCCACGGCATCAGCGACGCATTTTCAACAGGATCCCAAGCCCAATATCCACCCCAACCTAACTCAAGATATGCCCAGCGTCCTCCTAGTATAATCGCAACTGTTAGAACAAGCCAAGCAAATAATACATGACTTCGATTAATGCTAACATAGTCTTTTTTATCTTTTCCTTCAATTAATGCAGCTAAAGTCATTGAAAAAGGAATTAAAAATCCAATATAACCTGTATACAATAATGGTGGATGTATGAGCATTAAAATATGTTGAAGATTTGGACCTGTGCCTCTGCCATCTACAATACCAAAAACTGGTTCAAACGGATTTTGTAAAAAATAAAGGAATCCAACGAAACATGCATATATAAATCCCATTATCAAAATTGTCGTAGGATATATTTCTTGAAGTCTGGTTTTAAATTTTAATATAAAATACATAAAATAAATTGACACAATTGTATTCCATAGTAATAGAGATCCGGCAGACCCAGCCCAAAGTGCTCCTATTTTATAAATTAAAGGAGTGCTAGTACTGCTAGTATTGGCAACAAACTTTAAGTCGAAGCTATCACTTAAAAACTCAATAAGCAAAGCTAAGAAACATATTATTATGATAATACATGACGATAAAATGGCGTTAGTGCCAGCTTTTATATATACTAATCTATTTCTTGTATTATTGATTTTTCCAAATGCAATAATTGAGAGCCCAATCAAGCAGAATAATAGAGATAAAAAATTAAGCGATGTGCCAAAAATTGAAATCATTGATTGTATTTACTCATTTTAATAGCTTTCGTTTTCATATTTAGAGTCACATTTGGTTTGCAAGTTTGATGAATAAATAATATGATTTAAACCGAGGATATTATTGTCAACAAGCTGCTTGAAAGATTCGTCGTCAAAATTATATAAATCGTAATAATCTCCCGTTATAATAACATTGTCTCCTACCTGGAAGTCAACTTTCGTGCCGATGTCGTGGTAAACTATTTTAACATATTGCCCTGAAGAATCAGTAAGATTGAAAACAGCGTGTGTTTTTTTATCATTGATAAATAACCTATCTAAATTTAAATCTTCAGCGTAAATAACTTTTCCTCCAATTATTAATTGCTTGTTCGGATCAAAATCCATGGAATCTATTTTTTTATTAAACTGTTCAATTGTAACGTACTCTGAGAAATCATTAAATAAAAATATGAACGAAATAATTAATAAAATTAAAGCAGATATGGTTAAAGAAAATTTTGTTTTATATGACATTTACTCCCAAATGGTAAATTTTACAGAAAAAAGCGCCATATTAAATTTAATAAACTTTGAATCTTATTACAGGTAAAATTGTTTTCTAATCGTAGATGCTAAAATGAATTTCTTTAGTAATATATCTAACATTGGTAGTATCTGGTACCGGTACCGTAACCTCATATTTTGCTGAGGCGCCTGATTCAATAGTACAATCCGTTATAATCCCAGATTTATACTTAATATCAGAACCTTCGATAAATGCAGAATCTGATGATATTAGGTTTGTATTTTCATCCCATAAGTAAAAAATAATCCTCGTGAAATCTGCTCTTCTCATTCCTTCGTTTTGGATTTCACCTGAAAAAACTCGTTTATCATTAAAGATTTTTTGTTCTGGTTCGCCATTGAAAGATAAGTCTGGAGAGTTTGGAGCTATTTCTTTGATAGATATAACATCATTTTTTTCTATTCTTATTTGACCGATTTGAGTTTTCAATATAATTCTATCAACATCTTCTTGAAGAATAGAGCCTTGTACCATACTTCCATTTATTAATTCAATTTCATGGGAAAGTACGGGAGCTTTAATCATTTGCAGTAAATTTGGATCTAATACAACACGATTAATTCTAGATTCGTACTCAACGACTCTAGACTTTAAATCCGTAATTTGGTTCTGAATATCGTCAACTGTTTCATCCATTGGATAAAATGGGCTTGCATCACGAATATCTATCTTTTTTTTTCTATCACTGAAGTTTGCTTCCGACGGTGTCTCGTTTGTAGCAGGTTCAGCATCACTTTCTGATGATTGCAGATTTTGAAATGGATTTAATGAACACCCTGACAAAAATAAACATATAAGCAATACTAAAATTGGATTCAAATACATTTAGTTTTCTCCTTTATCATTCTGCATAGCTTGAAAAGCAACTTTTCTTAAATTTTCTTTAATTGATTTTTCATCACCAACTTGCTTTATTAAATCAATTATTTCATTGTAATATTTATAATTATTCTGATCTTGCAACATTACTAGCATTTCGTCAACAATCTCTTGATCTGCTAAATCCTTGAGTGAACTTAAAGCTTTAATTCTAATGTGATGAGGGTTATCAGCGTCCTTTGATATATCAAGCAGGGCAAACTTAATTTCGTTAGAATCATAATTTTGCATTGCATCAATAAGTACGTTTAATAATCTGTGATATTCTGATTTTCCTACCTGATAAGATTCTACAAGAGACATCATCATTCTTGGATCCTCAAATTCTTCAAAAATCATGTTTGTATATTTATTAAGATTGTCATTCATTGAAGGGTTATCAAGAATTTTTATAAAATAATCCACTAAATCGGTAGAATTTTTTTTTGACAAGACATCAATAGCTTGCGCTCTAACATTTAAACTTAGATCATTGTTATTGGTAATTTCCATTAGAATTGGAATAACCTTGTCGTCGCCTATTGATCCAAGTGACAGAGATAACAACTCATTCATTCTATTGTGGTTAGTTCTGCTAATTTCGTATAGCTCAACAAGAGTTAGTACCTGATCCGTACTTCCAAGGGTTCCAATAGCATTTACGATATTTTCGCGTACATCCATAATTACGGATTCTGTTACTTTGAGCGAGCTAATTAATGCATCTGTGGATTCAGAATCTCCGTATTTAATCAGAACGTTAATTGACTGGTTTATCATATCAATCTCTAATAAGCTCCCTTCTGCAACTGACTCCCTAATTGACTCCCTCACAAATGGTAGCTCAGAATCAGACAAGGCCTCCAAAGCTGCTAATCTAACATCGTATGGCTGCTTGATGTCTCTATAAATGATAAGCAAGCTTTCAGCAGACTTTGTTTTACCTTTAATGAGCTTGGCTTTTTCTTTTTCAATATCTTCAATTGAATAAAAATCAGGCGCAGCACAATTAAAAATAAAAAGTGATGTAATTATTGGCAAATATGTGATATTTTTAAAAATCATGTTTAAATTCATCTCATTTTAATAGTAAAATAACTTGCCTCTAAAACTAGTATAATTTATAATTCATTCCAAGAGAATTGAGTCCATTCGTTACCATCGTATTTAGTAATTGTGTAGTGTTTGAGCCAATCTCCCATAAATATTAACATTTTTGATTTTTCTTTAACAATTAATTTTTGATGATAGTGTCCAACCAAAACCACATCAATACCCTCTTCCCATTTTTCATTTGCAAAGTTAGATACATCTTTTATTATCTCATCAACATTATTATCAAAGTGATTATATCCATGACTTGTATTTGAGACTTTACTTCCAACTTGATAGCCACGTTTTTCACCTAAAAGTCTAAAAAAGAATATAAATAGTTTATTCCTTATCACTTTTTTTAAGGCTCTATAGCCAACATCTTTTTTTAAAAGACCATCGCCATGTGTGATTAAAATCTTATCATTAAAATCTTCAATGACTAGATCTTTTTTGTAGAAAGAGTGAGTAAATTTTTGTTCAAAATAGCCTAGATTCCAATAATCATGGTTTCCAGCTATATAATGTATTTGAATGTTATTTTTTTTTAAATCTTCTAATCTTTCAAATACATCCCAGTAAATCTCTGGCGTTTTTTTTCGAAATTCAAACCAAAAATCAAAAAAATCACCTCCAATAATCAACGTGCCTCCACTATTTTTTATTGATTCAAATAGCTGAAATAGTTTGTGCCTTCTTTCTAATTCTTTGGAATTGAGTTGCATACCAATATGACAATCTGATATAAAAAATAATGGGAGCTTCATCTTGAAATTTAAAACAATTAATTAATAATATGATGAATTTATATAAATTTAGACACCGTTATGAAACATATTTCATTCTATATCTTATTCGTTCACTCAATTGTCCTATCGCAATTTGGACAGAATATACTTCAATATGAGAAATTTGATTGGCAGTATATACAAACGGATTATTTTGATATTTATTTTTATGATATTGGATTAGAAAATAGAGATTTTCTGAAATTTGAATCAGATCAGGCATATGAAAAAATGTCATCTTATCTTGATTGGAGCTTGAAAGATAGGTATACAATTATTCTACACAATTCTCACAACGACTTCCAACAAACAAATGTAATAAATATGTATATGCAAGAAGGAATAGGAGGTGTGACTGAGCTTTATAAAAACAGGGTTGTTATACCTTTTGATGGATCTCTTGCTGATTTGAAACATGTCCTTCATCATGAACTAGTTCATCTATTCATTAATGATATGCTCTACGGTGGCTCTGTCAGGAATATGATATATAGTAATGTTAAACCTATTCCGCTTTGGATGAATGAGGGGCTTGCTGAATATTTATCAGAAAAATGGAATTCAAATTCTGAAATGTGGATTAGAGACATTGCTGCAAATGGTGGTACTCTTCCCAATTTTAACCAATTGAATGGTTATCTTGCATACAGAGGAGGTCATTCGGTTTGGAGATTTATGACTGAAAAATGGGGTGATGAAATTATATCTCAACTTTTATGGGAAGTAAAAAGATCTGGTAGTGCAAATAAAGCTTTTGAAAAAGCACTCGGCTTAGACGCAGAAGGACTCCTTGAACTTTGGCACAGTTATCTTAAAGGTTTATATTGGCCGGATATCAAAAATCGCAAAAATATTAGCCAAATAAGCGAAACGCTAATAAACCACAAGGACTTAGATAATAGTTATAATATTGCTCCATTTATATCTCCTACTGGTGAAAAGTTTACAATTTATTCAAACAAGTCTGGTAGAATGGATATTTATCTTGTATCCACAAATGATGGAGAGTTTTTAAGAAAAGTAATTGACGGGGAAGAAACTTCAAAGTTTGAAGAATTACATATATTAAAGCCTGGCGTATCATGGTCTAATGATGGAAGCAGAATTGTTTTTGCTGCTAAGTCTGGAAAATCCGATGCTCTATATATTTTAGATCTGAAAACCAACAAGACTTCTGAGTATAGGCTTGATTTGGAAGGAATCTTTCAGCCAGTTTGGAATCCTTTAATTAATTCGTCAGAAATAGCTTTTATTGGAAATAATGGTCTTCAATCAGACATTTATATTTATGATTTTGAAAAAGACGATTTATTAAATTTAACAAATGATTGGTTTTCGGACACAGATCCTTCTTGGTCTGGTGATGGAGAAAATTTATATTTTGTTTCAAACAGAAACGATTACAATTTCACAAGTAGTGGCCTAAGCTTTAGCTCATTAGATAAATCTTTCGATGTTACACAAAATGATATATATAAAATAAAAATAAAAAATCGTAAAATTATTAGATTAACGAACACACCTTGGAATGAGTCCTTGCCAAGCGAACTTAAAGATAACAAAGGAATTATTTTCTTATCAGATGAGTCAGGTATAAATAATCTTTACGTTAATGATTTTGTTGAAAATTTTCCTATCACAAATATAGCTACTGGGATAACTCAGTTTTCTATTGATAGAGAAAATCGCCAGATTTTATTCTGTGGTTTAGAAAAAGGAGGGTTTAATATATACAGCATCACCGATCCTCTGAGGCTTCTAAAAAAAGATGTGGTTTCTGTTGAAGCAGACTGGTTGGCTCTAGATTTAAGCTATGATACTTACATCAACCAGAAAGATAAAAAAGTATCAAATAAAAATAATTACAATAATAATTACTCAAATTTTGTTTTTAATAGAATCGATTCCTCTAAAATCAGTGATTTCAGTATCACAAAAGACGTAAAGAAAGAATACAACGATACTGTTTATAGTTATGATAAACCACGTTTTACATTAGATTTCATGCAAGCAGCATTCGGATATGACTTAACGTACAATAATACCCAAGGAATGGCGCAAATTCTCTTAAGCGATATGATGGGTGACTACAGAATTTATATTAATACTGAAATGGAGGTAGATTTTAAAAATTCTGATTATATGTTTGAATACCATTATCTGCCGAATAGGATTGACTGGTTTTTTAGAATCTATCACTACGCGTACCTATTTGACCAAAATTATAATTTATTTGCTGATTATAGAATTGAAAATATGGGGATTAATGTTTTGTCAAAGTTTCCTCTAAATAGATTTGAAAGATTTGAATCTTCCGTAAATTTGAACCACACTACAGAGACTTCCTTTGATGAGCAAAATTATTTTCAAGAAGAATACGAGGGCAGCTCAAATATATTTCAAGCTAGTTTAGGATATGTTTGGGACAATAGTAAGTGGGGCGGACTACATCCAATAGATGGAAGTAGATTTTATACTAAATATAGATTTTCCCCAAAACATAGTGATTTCAATTATGACTTTCATTGCCTTACTCTAGATTTTAGAAAATATAACAGATTTCAAATTTCCAGCTTAGGTATGAGATTTTTTGCTGGAAAGTTTTGGGGTAACAGTCCATATAAATTCAAGCTTGGTGGTGCGCCTTGGATTGCCTCAAGCGAGAACCGTCCTCAATATAATTACGATAGTGAAGAGCATTACTTTTCTGAGTATGTTTATCCTATAAGAGGGAAATCTTTAGGCTCAATGTGGGGTAGTAATGTTCTGCTCATGAATCTTGAATATAGACTACCAATGTTATTATATTATCTACCTACAATTCAATGGTTGGGGCAGATAAACGGTGTGTTTTTTACAGATTTAGGAACAGTTTGGAATGAAAATATACCTGATTTTAATGACTCTGCTAGCTGGAATCACTCAACAAATGGAGAAAGCGTTGAGGGATGGGCTTGGACTTATGGCTTTGGCCCTAGATTTGTTTTTCTTGGAATGCCCTGGCAACTTGACTATACATGGCAATATTACCCCGTAACAGGCAAAAATCAATATAATGGTTGGTTTTTATCTATGGGCCTAGATTTCTAGTTACTAATTATTAATGTTTAAATGTTTCTTAACTTTTACTTATGATAAAAAAAATTAAAGAGTTTGGTCATTCTGCATCAATAATACAAAAGATAGTTTTAATTCTTGTAATAGGGTTTCTAAATTGTTTTTTATATTTAATTTTTCAATCATTCAGTTTAATTATTGCGCAGTATCTTGATTGGCTAGATGAGTGGGTTTCATTGTTTTGGTCTTTAGTTGAAATAATATTTATAAATCTATATGTAATAATTCCTATTGGTATTTTTTTGGTATGTAAATTATTGTCTAAAAAAGATTAGTTTAAAAAACTTCATCTTCAATATTCCAATTAATAATTATTTAATTTTTTAGTAGCGGACTAGCTGTTTAATCTGATCTAGTAAGTTTGATTTGGGCCAGAAAACATTCTGCTCTAAATTTTGGTTAAAGGGAGTAGGGATATCTATTGAACCAAATCTTTGAAAGGGTGCATCTAAATATTCAAACATATCTTTATTTACCGATGCTGCAATCTCTGCTCCCACTCCACCAGTTTGATTTGCTTCA